>OGYO01002352.1_pt1 | contig 10119 bp, 5 predicted proteins | sample 1576561 | NCBI WGS metagenome assembly OGYO01 (sample SAMEA3541507, study PRJEB24748) | human gut metagenome | biome: human gut; feature: human-associated habitat; material: faeces | place: China | collected 2012 | reverse complement strand
CGTAAGCGCCGTGGACTGAGCAAAAAAGAACATATGTTAATGTGCGGTTCCGTTAAGCTTATGCTTTTCGGAACCGCTTACTATATGTTATAATCCATATATGATAGTTATGGACTTGGAATGGAACAGCGGCGTTGGCGACGGCAAATCGCTCGCTGAAATATTGCAGATAGGCGCGGTGAAGTACGATAGATCTGCCCACAAAATAGTGGACACGTTCAGTGTATTCATTCACCCCTGTGTGCACAGCGAATTCAGCGTGGGCGCAAAGGCGCTGCCGCAGCTCTGGCGTTCGCTTGAAAGCAGGCTTACGTTTGAGCAGGCGTATACCGCTTTCCTTGACTGGGTCGGCGAGGAAACCATGTACGCCGCGTGGGGCGGCGGGGATTGGCATGTGCTCAACGACAACGCCAAGTATTATTCCCTGCCCATAAAGCAGGATGTTCAAATGCTGGATGTTCAGTCCGCATTCAGCCTTACGATGGGCGTGGGCAGCGTGCTTGCGCTTTATAAGGCGGTGGAATTCTGCCACATACCGGATTGCTTTGACTATCATGATGCGCTGGCGGATGCGATGTATACCGCGCTTGTAAGCGAATGGGTGGATGAAGAAACGCTTGAGCTCAGCCGCGGAAAAATCGTGCCGCGCAGCATGGAAATGGCAGGCAAAACGTTTGAAACACCGCCCGCCAAGTATTCGGAATACTTCACCAACCGCCACGATGTTATGAATTGCGACGATATGCGCATAGTCAATTGCCCCATATGCGGCGCGAAGCACAGCATAGGCGAATGGTTCAGCAACGACCGGCGCCGTTATTATGCCGCGTTTCGCTGCCATGGGCACGGCCGCTTCATCTGCCGCATGACGATAGTGAAAAAGGATGATCTTATCCGCGGGCGTTTGGCAATTCCGCAAATGACGCCAAAGGAGCTGCATAGCTTTCAGGTGGCCAAGAATGCCAAGCATTATCTTTGCAGCGCAACGCTTGGCCTTATAGCGCAAAAGCGCAAAAATAAACGAAAAAAACAGACCGCTCAGGCGGCTGCCACTCCCGCGCAGTAATCAGGCGCGGGAATTTTTTTAGCCGCTCGACTTTTTGAAACCGAAGGAGTATAATACTGCTTGCTTTGCGCTGCGGCGCAGGGCGTATTTTATTGAAGAAAGCGACGGTTTGATATATATGGAATTGGTAATAAGCAATGCGCGCGGCTTTGCGAAGAAAAATGCGGTTATGCTCATTGCGTTTGCGGCGGCGCTGATAACAAGCCTGTTTGTGCCCGTGGATAAGGAATACATAGGCTACTTTGACTTCAAAACGCTAAGCTGCCTTTTCTGCGTGCTGGCGGTGGTCTGCGCGCTCAAGGACATAAACTTCTTTTTTGTTATAGCGCGCAAAATAGTGCACTTTTTCAAAACGGCGCGCATGAGCATACTTGCGCTTGTGTATATAACGTTCATAGGCTCTATGCTCATTGCCAATGACATGGCGTTGCTCACGTTTCTGCCGCTGGGCTTCCTTGTGCTGAGCAGCACGGGGAAACAGAAATATATGGCGTTTACGTTTATTATGCAAAATATTGCCGCCAACCTCGGCGGCATGCTTACGCCTTTCGGCAATCCGCAGAACCTTTATCTTTACACTAAGTTTAATATCCCGAACGGCGAATTTATGGGCATAATGGCTCCGCCGTTCATATTGTCCGTTGTGCTCATCACGCTGTGCTGCATCATATTCGTAAAAAACGAGCCGCTTATGATAAGCGATGAAAAGATAGAGCTTAACGGCAAACGCACTGCGCTGTATCTTGCACTGTTTGCGCTGGCGATAGCGATTGTTTTTCGCGGCATACCGTATTGGATAGGGCTTATAATAATTCCAGCGGTGCTGTTCTTTGCCGACCGTCACGCGCTTGAATCGGTGGACTATCCGCTGCTTTTCACGTTCGTGTTCTTTTTCATATTCGCGGGCAATATGGCACGCATGGATGCGGTAAGGGATTTCTTTTCCACCCTGCTTTCAAAAAACACATTGCTTTTCAGCGCGCTTTCCTGCCAATGCATAAGCAACGTACCTTCGGCGATACTGCTTTCGCAGTTCACCGGCAACTATGCGGAGCTGCTTATAGGCGTGAACGTGGGCGGGGTAGGCACGCTTATTGCCTCGCTTGCCAGCCTTATCACCTTCCGCGAATACGTTAAGCACGACCCCAGAAGCACCCGCCGCTACATTGCGGAGTTTTCCGCCTTCAACTTCGGCTTTCTTATAATACTCATTGCCTTTGAGCGGTTTGTGATGAAGGTATAAATATCCCCTTGCTATAAAGTGCGGGTATGGTATAATAAATTTGTCGATAATATTCCACAAAACGCGACATTGCCGTTATACCCTACGGAGGACAGTATGCGTACCCACATTGCCCTGCTCCTGTGCATTATGTTATGCTTATGCGCCGCGCCGCCGTCAAAGGCGCTTGACGGGGTATTTATGGCCAACGCAAACGAAGCGGAATGGAACGCGGAGAACGCCTGCTGGGTTGAACGGCATTATATTGCCGCGGCGGACGAATTCTCCGCGTTTGTTTATGCTCCTCATGCGGAGGAATATGAGCGCTACGGCGTGCGCGCACCGCTTGTTTGCGAAGCGTATATCGGGTCAGCCGAGTCGGAACGCCTTACGCTTACGCTTGATGATAATTGGCTGATCGGCATACAGACGGCTGTGTACTTAGTCAATGCGGAGCTTATAATAGGCGAAAACGCCGCGGCTGTGAATTACGGCAGTATATATATCGAATCCGGCAGTACGCTTACAGTCAACGGCGCGCTTGAAAACGAGGCTGTTGAATATGCGTCCGGCGAATTCAGGCTGAACTGCGGCATATACATACGCGATGGATGCACTCTCAATGCTCTGAACGGCGAATATAAGGGCGATGGCAATCTATATAAAAGCGCGAACGGCGTCGCACTCGGCACGGAACAAGGCAATGCATTGTACTTTTCAAACGGGCGGGAGCTTTCGGCGCTGCTTGCCCAATGCGGCGAATATGCTGCGCTTTATGCCTGCGGCGCGGTAACGCTTGATTCGGCATTTGCTTTGCCGTATGGTGCGGGAATGGTGATAGACGGCGGCAATTCGCTTACCCTTGCGCCGGGCGCGTCGCTTACGTGTACGGGGAACATATGGGTCAACGGCGGCGCGCTTACCGTAAGCGACGGCGCCAATATCACATTCGGCAACGCGGCTGCGCGCATATGGGCAAATGCGGAAGATGGCTCATCTGTGACGGGGCAGGGGCTTGACAGTATAACGGTGCGGTATACCAAAAGGGGGGTAAACTCGCAGGCGGACATGGACGCGGCTTTTGGCGGCGCGTATTCGGACGAAATTATACACATTATTGATGTAAATACGCCTGTTAGTATAAACCAAGCATGGAACATAGGCGAAAATATGCTTATTCGCGTTAACGGCGGCGCAAGGCTTACGCTTAATGCGGCAGTCACTCTCAGCGGTGCGCTGCAGGTTTATAACGGAGCGGAGTTGAATATATGCGCCGCGCTTACGAATGAAGCATATGGCAACGTGGCCGGAGTTGAGCGCGGGCTGTGCGTATTCGCGGGAGGTAGGGCAATGCTGGGATCCGGCGGCGAATATACTGGCGATGGCACGCGGCGCGTGTACGGCAGCATGGACGGCTTCTGCCATGCGGAAACGGAAGCGGAATTGAGCGCGGCGCTTTCATCCGGCGCGGATACGGTGTTTATAAGTCAGGATGCAGCTGCAACAGTAAGCGGCGTTATGAGCATACCGCACGGGGTCACGCTGGCGCTGCTTTCGGGTGCGCGGCTGAGCATTGCGGACGGCGCGCTGCTGATAAACACGGGCGCAATAGAGCTGAGCGAAACCGCTGCGCTGCACATATCACACGGTGCGCAATATATCCGCGGCGGGGAAGAAAAGTTCAGCGGCACGGTAACGGGGCTTGATCCTCAGCCGCGGCTTTTCAATAGCACTACCGCTCGGACGGTCGGCCTGTTCACCGAAGCAAGCGCGGAGTACGCCCAGCTTTGCACGGATGCCGTGCGGATGTTTGAAGATATGCGGCTATGCTATGCGCTGAGCATCGGCAAAAGTATAGCCGGCATGGACGTATCGTTTGAAGAGGGGAGCGGATTGAGCGCGCAGTGGAGCACGGCGGATGGCGGCGCGGAAATAACGCTGTTTGGAAGCGGGAGTGAAACCGAGGAGACAGTATGCCTAAATATAGCCTTCGCAGACGGCACGGCGGAGAGCTATTGCTTTATCGTTCGCATGAGCGAAACCGAAGGCGCGTACAGATTGGGGGATATTGACCGAAGCGGCCGCATAGACGTGCGCGACGCGGTGCTGCTCTGCATAAAAATAGCTAAGGGCGACGCCGATGCGGACATAAACGGCGACGGCAGGCTGAACGTTGCAGACGCTGCCGCGCTGTGCAGAATTATTTTCCAAGGCTGAGCGCGGTTGCAAAGGCGCGAAGCGTACTATATAATAAGCATATCTGTACGAACGGAGGGGAGAAGAATGAGCGGAGCGAAAAGAATACTTGCCGCACTTGTTGCCGCGGCGGTGCTTTTGATGGGCACGGCGGCGCTTGCGGAGGATACTAAGATAAACATAAGCGCGGGCGAGGCCGGTGCGGACGGCACAATAACCGTTACCATAAGCCTAAGCGGTGATACAAGCGTTGCAGGCGCGCAGCTTGCGCTTGATTATGATGAAACAATGCTGGAACTTGTCAATGTGAAAAACGGGGCGATAGTTTCCGGCGGCATAAGCGCCACCAATGATGAAGAGCCTGGCAGCGTTATATTCATATGGAGCACGCTTATGGGCAGCAAACAGCCGGGCGAACTGCTCAAACTCACGTTCCGCCCCAAAGAGGGCGCGCACGGCAGCACGGAGATAAAGCTGGACAATACGCTCACGGAAACCATGATAATAGACGAAGAGCTCAACGAGCTTGCATATACCGAGGGCAGCGCCACGCTGGAGCTTGCATCCGCGACTAACACTCCCGCGCCAACTGCCGCGCCGGAGCAGAGCGCGCAGCCCACGCAGGCGCCTGCCGCTACCGCTAACCCCGATGCCGACGTTACAATGGACATAGGCCAGAACACCACCATTTCCGGCGGCAGCGGCACAATATGGTCCAGCAGCAACGAGCGCGTTGCAACCGTTGACCAAAGCGGCAGCGTGACCGCCCATGCGGAGGGCGAAGCCGTAATTTATGCCATAAGCGAGGACGGCACAAGCGTTACCGAAACCGTTGTGTCCGTGGGCAGTCAGCAGGCGGCTGAATCCCCGGCACCGCAGACAGACGCTCCCGTGCAGACGGACGCGGCGCAGACGGACGCGGCGCAGGTGACCGTTGCCGAAACGGAGGACGACGGGCCTTCGGTTTGGATGTGGCTGCTTTTCGCGGCGGCTGTGATAACGGGGATAGCCTCTATTTATCTGGCCATCCGCGCCATGCGCCGCAGGTAATTGGCAGGAAATAACAAGTAAATCAACAGTTTGTGAATAATACCCGCAAAGGAGCAGAATAACCTTGCTTATATTGCTTTTTGCGGGTATAATACTATATAACTATAGGTGGTGGAGGTATGCCCATCGCCTGCTCCGGTCCAAATACATAAGGAGTTTAAAGGCATTACATGAAACGACAGAGAATCGTAGCAGCTTGGCTTGCGTGCATAATGGCGGTATTTGTGCTGCCGCTCGCTGCGCTTGCCGAGGGGGGAGATATCGCCATAAGCCTGAGCGGCGGCAACGCTGAGCTTGCGGTGGGCGATTATCTTAGCGTCAATGTTAAGTTTGATGCGGCTGTTGCAAGCTTTGGCGGCGCGGAGTTCAATGTTGAGTACGACAGTGCCAAGCTTGAATTCGTATCGTACACGCCGCTTATCGGCAGCGCGGATGAAACGGGAAACGGCGCGCTCAACTATCACAAAAAGATTAGGGACGGCAATATTAAAATACTGCTCCTTAACGCCGCCAACATAATCAACAAGAATAGTACGGGCATTGCAAACGGAACCGCGATAGGCAATCTTGTTTTCAAGGTAACGGGTGAAAATGCGGACACGGCAAGCGTAAAGATAGCCCAAGAAGGCTTTGCGGCATGTATGCCCGGGGATAATACCACAGCCCCCGCGCTGACCCCTGCTGGCAGCACGTTTACGCCAACCACTGTGACCGTGAGCGACAGCGTGACCTATCCCACGGCGGGCGCGCCCACCATATACTGCCTGACGAGCGAGAAGGACGGCGCTGTTACGCTTTCGCTCAAGGCGAACATTGCCGATTTGCAGCGGCTGGACATGCAGCTTACGCTTAACGGGTATACTGATATTGCAGCGGCAAGCGACTGTCCGTTTACGGTTAGCATAGACGGCGGCAGCGTAACTATAAGCCGCAATGCCGCACCCAATACCGACGGCGTGGACATGCGCAGCGGCGTGGCGGTGCTGACGATGAAAAAATCGGGCGCAAGCCAAAGCATTACCTCAGCGCCCAAGGCCATAGCCACAAAGGACGCCAACGGCGCCCTCAGCCCAATAACAAAGCCCACCGTAACCGACGACCCGTATGGGGGGTATGCATTGGGCGATGTTAATGGGGATGGGACCATAGATATTACTGATATAGTGAGCATAATAAGGCACGTATCAAGAACGCGCATCCTAACGGATGAAAAATTCGCAAGAGCGGATGTAAATGCGGACAATTCCGTTGATATTATAGATATTGTTGCGATTGTAAGAATAATTAGTGGTAATTAGGAGGTAAAGGGCAATGAGAAAACGCATTCTGTCAGTTCTGCTTACGATAGCAATGCTGATGTCAGTTGTTTCTCCTACCTACGTTTTTGCCGAAACAGGTGATGCTATTAGTTTCCGCCTTGAAGCAAGCGAAGTAGATGAGAACAATGAAGTAACAGTAAAACTGTATGCAGATAAGAATGATGGCGTAGTTGGATTTCAGGCGATAGTATCGATTGATGCGAATACGTTTGAAATTGACGAGGATAGTGAATGGTATGACATGCCGAATAGTCTGCTTAAAACTGACGTACATTCGGTAAATCTCTCTCCGGATAAATCTGTTTTATCGTTTATTGTTGCACACAGAAAAACAATAAGCACTACCGGTGAATTGCTGTGGTTTAAGATGAAGGTCAAGAATACAGCTATATCGGGAAAAAAGACCATATCGTTTATAACTACCGGAGACGCAGTAACGAAATATGTGGTAATAGTAGATGATGTGGAAACTGGATTTGAGGTAGCATCGCTTACCAACACCTCCGTTACCATCTCCATCCCCGTAACCGGTATAACCATCAGCGGCGCGGATAGCATAACCGGCATCGGAAATACTGCACAGCTTGCTGTTTCTGCGCAGCCCGAAAACGCTGCTCAGCCTAAGAGCGATATGAGCGACGTAACGTGGAGCAGCAATAAAGAGAGCGTTGCAACCGTTGCCAACGGCCTTGTTACTGCCGTTGGCGAAGGCAAAGCAACCATAACCGCAAAGTTTGAGGGCAAGATCGCTACCAAGGAAATAACCGTTAAAAAGGCTGACCTGACCGGCAAGGTCACCATTAGCGGCAATGCCGTTTACGGCGAAACTCTCACCGCGGCATATGAAGGCAATGCCGACAATGTAGAATACACTTGGTATCGTGACGACAAAGTAATAAGTGCCAAGAACACATATACTATTACCAAGGACGACATAGACAAGGTACTCACTGTTTGGGTTGGCTCGGATAACTTCGCGGGCAACGTGAGCGCAAAGACCGGAAAGGTCGAAAGAGCCACGCAGGAAGCTCCTGCCGCTTTCAAGATAAAGTACGAGGATAACAAGATAAAAGTTATTAATCCTGACACGAATGCGCAGTACAAGCTTAATGATGGCGGGTTCGGCACGACTACCGAGTTCGATGTGGACTACGACACGGAGTATACGGTATATGCCCGCTATCCCGAAACCGCAACCCACAAGGCGAGTGACATCGTAAAGAGCAATACAGTCACCACACCCAAAGCCCCACGTAAGCTGACCGTTACCGCGAGTGCGGGCGGCACGGTTGATGGTATTCCCGAAGGCACCGTGCGCGAAGGCGACAAGATCGAACTTACCGCTAACCCCGGTGACTTTGACCATATGTTCGTAAAGTGGGAAGGCGTGGACGGCCTTGGCGTAAATGAAAAGGACACCACCATAACCTTCACCATGGGCGGCACGGACGTGACGGTAAAGGCTGTGTTTGAGAAGAAGGAAGCCGTTGCCATAATCATAAGCGGCACCGAGTTCACCTATGACGGCAACGCCAAGACACCCGACATCGCTCCCGCAGAAATTACAGGCATGACCAAGACTGTTGAATATTTCGACAGCGCGAATAACAAGCTTGAATCTGCTCCTGTCAATGCAGGTACATATAAAATAAAGGTAACGTTTACCTCAAGCGAAACCTCTGCCAACCGCACGACCGAGGCTGAGGAAACATTCACCATAGCTAAGGATGACCAGGCTGCGCCTGCCGCGCCTGTTCTCACGAATGCAACCACAAATAGCTTCGAGGTAACCTTTGTTGACGGGCAGGAGTATGCCATCAACACTACGGGCAAAGAACCCGCCGACACCGAGTGGGCGGCGACCATTACCACCACCGGCCTTAAACCTGCGACTACCTATTATGTGTTCACCCGCAAGGCGGGCAGCTTGAACTATAACCCCTCCCCTGCGGTCAGCAAAAAGGTGACAACCGCTCACACCTATGAATGGCAGTCCACCAGTGGTATTGTAGAAATGGTTCGCGTGGGTGGGCTTTTGCCCACGGAAATGACCGCCGCAATAAAGAACACAGGCACGGGCGAGCTTACGGGCATAACCGCTACTATTGGCGGCGAGAATGCCAACAACTTTGAGTTTATTAAAGACGTACCCGACACGCTTGAAAGCAACGGCGATCTGGAAATAAAAGTAAAGCCTAAGGACATACCAACCGACAAGGAAGGCACATACAAGGCTGCCGTTACCGTTAAGGCAAATGGTGTCAACGACATAACCGTTAATTTCACCATAAAGGTTACGGAGAAGGAGACTGCTGAAATATCCGGCATAACCGATACCACCGTGACCTTCAACGGCAAAACGCAGGGCATTGACCTGAGCAACGCCAAGGTCAACGGCAAGCCCGTTAAACCGAGCGACCTGACCGTTACCTATACCAAGGACGGTGAACCCATTGCCGCGCCGCGCGATGCAGGCGTATATAACGTTGCCATTAAATATGAGGATAATGATAACATCGGCAACACAACCGCGAAGCTTATAATAAATAAGCAGGACGTTACCGTAACAGGCTTCAAGGCACAATCCAAGGTGTATGACGGCAACGCCGATGCCGAGGTTAACAGCACCAACGCCAAGCTTGACGGCATGATAGAAGGTACGTATGTTGGCTTCGATAAGACCGGCCTCAAATTCACGTTTGCTGATAAGAACGTCGGCACGGACAAGACCGTTAGGAATACCGCGCCTATAATCCTCACCGGTGCGGACAAGGACAACTACAATCTTACCAACCCCACCGTTGAACTGAAGGGTACGATTACCGCCCTGCCCGCAACCGTTACCCTGACCGTTGCCGACAAGACCTACAATGGCCGTACCGACGACGCGAAGGTTAACATGAGCGCGTCCGGCATTATCGCAGGCGACGATGTGCAGCTTGTTGCCACGAATGGCGTTTATGCCACCGCCGATGCGGGCGACAACGTGGAAGTAACCGTGTTCCACGCTGTTTCCGGTGATGATGCGAATAACTACAACTTCGAAATCGCCGATAAGGCTTACGGCAAGGTAAATAAGGCTGATCTGAACGTCACGCTCACCGCGCCCGCTGCCGTTACCTACGATGGCAAGACGCATGAAGTAAGCAGCGTTACCGACGACCGCGTTGCGGCTGATAACGGCAAGCCGCTCTATACCCTTACCTATAATAATAAGGATGCGCTTCCCGTTGACGCGGGTACTTACAGCGCAACCGCTATGCTGA
>OGYO01002347.1_pt1 | contig 10131 bp, 10 predicted proteins | sample 1576561 | NCBI WGS metagenome assembly OGYO01 (sample SAMEA3541507, study PRJEB24748) | human gut metagenome | biome: human gut; feature: human-associated habitat; material: faeces | place: China | collected 2012 | reverse complement strand
CAACTACTGGTTCGGTTTCGAAACAGAAACTCAGCAAACTCGTCCGGTATTTAAGGCTACAAGCCAGAAGAAGGAGCTTTGAGAAAAACTCAGAAAATCATATCTTTGCAAAAAACAGAACAGACTATGAACAGAATATGTCATCTTTTCGGAATAAAATATCCCATCATTCAAGGTGGAATGGTATGGTGCAGTGGCTGGCGACTGGCATCGGCAGTAAGTAATGCAGGAGGACTGGGACTGTTAGGAGCAGGCTCTATGCATCCTGAAACCTTACGCGAGCATATACGCAAATGTAAAGCTGCCACCGACAAACCGTTCGGAGTAAACGTTCCATTGATGTATCCGGAAATAGAAACCCTGATGCAAATTATAGCCGAAGAAGGAGTGAAGATTGTCTTCACCTCCGCCGGAAATCCGAAGATATGGACCGAATGGCTGCACAACAAAGGGATTATCGTAGCTCATGTAGTATCTTCCACACGCTTCGCAGCAAAATGTGAAGAGGCTGGAGTAGACGCTATTGTAGCCGACTGACCAGCTTTTCCCGCTGGGCGGCGTCCATTTTGGGTTCAAACAGCTGGTTGCAGCTCCACAGGTGGCTGATCTCCTCCCGGCTCTTCCACACGCCGGTGGCAAGGCCGGCCAGATACGCCGCGCCAAGGGCGGTAGTCTCCCGGATGGCCGGGCGCAGCACCTCCTTGTTCAGAATGTCGGACTGGAACTGCATCAGGAAGTGGTCGCGGCTGGCACCGCCGTCCACCTTCAGGGTGCTGATGGTGATGTCGGTGTCCTTTTCCATTGCCCACATCAGGTCGGCGCTCTGGTAGGCGATGGATTCCTCGGCTGCGCGGATGATGTGGTTCTGGGTGGTGCCGCGGGTGATGCCCAGAATGGCACCCCGGGCGTACATATCCCAGTAAGGTGCGCCCAGACCGGTAAAGGCGGGCACGATGTACACGCCGCCGTTGTCCGGTACCTTCTGGGCATAGTACTCGGAATCGCAGCTGTCCTGAATCAGGTGCATCCCGTCCCGGATCCACTGGATGACCGCGCCGCCCACAAAGACGGAGCCTTCCAGCGCATATTCTACCTCGCCGTCAAGGCTGATGGCAATGGTGGTGACCAGACCGTTCTTGCTCTGGTAGATCTTGTTGCCGGTGTTCATCAACAGGAAACAGCCGGTGCCGTAGGTGTTTTTCACGTCGCCGGGCTTAAAGCAGCCCTGCCCGAACAGCGCGGCCTGCTGGTCGCCTGCAATACCGGCCACCGGTACGTCCACGCCCTGAATGTTGGTGTAGCCGTACACCTCGCTGGAGTCCTTCACGCTGGGCAGGATGCAGCGGGGGATGTCCAGCGCCTTGAGCAGGGTGTCGTCCCAGTCCAGCGTGCGGATGTTGTACAGCATGGTGCGGCTGGCGTTGGTGCGGTCGGTAACGTGCACCTTGCCGCCGGTCAGCTTCCAGACCAGCCAAGTGTCCACCGTGCCGAACAAAAGCTCCCTGGCCTCGGCCTTTTCCCGCGCACCGGGGACGTTTTCTAGGATCCACTTGATCTTGGTGGCAGAGAAATAGGCGTCCGGCACAAGGCCGGTGTTTTCCCGGATATAGTCCGCCATGCCGGGGGTCTTGAGCAGCTCGTCCACAAGGGGCGCGGTGCGGCGGCACTGCCAGACGATGGCGTTATACACTGGGCGTCCGGTGTTCTTGTCCCACAGGATGGTGGTCTCGCGCTGGTTGGTGATGCCAATGCCCGCAATGTCTCTGGGGTCCACGCCGCTCTGGGCGATCACCTCGTTCATCACGCCGTACTGGCTGGACCAGATCTCCATGGGGTTGTGCTCCACCCAGCCCTGATGGGGGTAGATCTGCTCAAATTCCCGCTGCTGCACGCAGACAATGTTCTGCTCGTTGTCAAACAGGATCGCCCGGCTGCTGGTAGTGCCCTGATCCAGTGAGAGGATATATTTGGTCTGGCTCATGATCTTCTCTCCTTGCTCTGAAGCTTGAGCGCCAAACAAAAAAGAGCGCACCAAACAAAGCTATCTGCTCTGTCTGTCGCTCTCCTGCTCTGCGCAAACATATTCTGTGCTTATTGTACACGCTCCGCAGGCAAAATACAAGCTTCTGCGCGATTTTTGGAGGTTCTGCACAAGGGGGCCGCCCCGCCGTTGAACACTCTGCCGAAAGGGTGCGCGGTGCAGCCGCCGGGGATGTAAAAAGCTTGCAAATTTGCGAAAAAGACGTGACGAAACGGCGCGGATGTGGTATCGTTAAGGGGTGGATTTTTGTTCGGAAAGGATTTCTTTGCCATGACCCGGATCGCTTTCTGTGATGACGATGCCGCGCTGCTGCATCAGATGCAGGATTTTCTGGAGCAGTACCGCACCCTGCGGGGGGTGCAGCTGGAGCTGGCCCCCTATACAAAGCCCATGGAGCTTCTGGCGGATATCGAGGCCGGGGTGCAGTTCACGGTGCAGGCGGGCATCTCGCAGGCGCTGCCAGTCTCGGAGAGCGACCTGTGCGTGCTGCTCTCTAACGCGCTGGAAAATGCCCTGCACGCCGCCGTGCGCTGCCGCGAGGCAGGGCAGGGGGCTTTTATTGAGACCACCGGGCACGAAAAAGGGCACAAGTTGTTTTTGCAGATCACCAACAGCTGTCTGCCGGACGTGCAGTTCCGGGAGGGCGTCCCGGTCACCGACCGCACCGGCCACGGACTTGGGGTGCGCAGCATCTGCGCCATCTCGGAGCGGTACGGCGGCCTTACCAGCTTTGCCGCTAAGGATGGGCAGTTTACCCTGCGGGTAATGTTATAATAAAAAGGGACTCGAAAACGCCTGCGGCGTTTCCAAGTCCCTTTTTATAGAAAGACGTTATAATTGCTGCTTTGCCAGCACGTCAGAGGTAGGGGTCTGGAACACCGGGATGTCGGCATAGGGGTCGGCAGCGGTGTCGGCGGGCAGGCTCTTCATATATTCGTCCATGGCGACAGCCACCTTCTTGGCAACAGCCACAGCCTCTACCACGGTGCGGGCGCCCATGACGGCGTCGCCGCCGGCAAACACGCCCTCGCGGGTGGTGCGGCCGTCCTCGCTGACGCTCAGCAGACCCTTCTGATTGGTCTCGATGCCGGTCGTGGTCTTGACGAGGTTGCTCTCAGAGCCCTGACTGACCGACACGATGACGCCGGTGTGGGGGTAAAAAGTCTCGCTGCCCTCTACCTGCGTGAACTTGCCGTCCTCGCCCTTGACGGTATCGCGGCAGATCAGGCCGTTTTCCCGGATCTCCACCGGTGCCTTGCAGAAACGGAAGCCCACGCCTTCCAGCTTGGCGTAGCTCACCTCGTACTCAGAGGCGCTGATGCAGCTTTCGTCCCGGCGGGCGTAGCAGGTAACGTGGCGGGCACCGTTGCGGATGGCGGTGCGGGCGCAGTCCATGGCAGAGTTGCCCACGCCGATGACGGCCACATCATCGCCCAGACGGAAGGCCTTGGAGTTTGCCAGATAGTCGATGCCAAAGGCTACGTTGCCAAGGCTCTCGCCCTTGATGTGCATGGCGTTGGCCTTCCACAGACCGGCACCGATGAACACGCTCTTGTAGCCGTCGCGGAACAAATCGTCGATGGTGATGGTCTTGCCGATGGTGGTATTGGGGCGCACCTTGATGCCCTTCAGCTCCAGATGACGGTACTGGAAATCGTCCAGCACACTGTCCGGCAGGCGGTAGTTGGGGATACCGTAGCGCATCACGCCGCCGATCTTATCCCGGGCGTCAAAGATGGTCACATCGTAGCCCCAGCGTGCCAGCAGCACGGCGATGGTCAGGCCCGCCGGGCCGGAGCCCACCACAGCGGCCTTCATGCCGTTTTTCGGGGCAGGGCCTGCGGTCATCTTGTTGGCGTAGGTGGTGGAGATATAGTCCTCGATGATGGAAAAGTGCACCGGGTCGTGGCTGGGCATCCGGTTGCGGATGCAGTGGCCTTCGCACTGCTTTTCGTGGTTGCACACCAGACTGCACACGGTGGTCAGAGGGTTGTTTTCAAACAGCATCCGGCCTGCATCGTCCATCTGGTTTGCCTTGAGCAGACGGATGACCTCCGGGATATTGGTGTGGATGGGGCAGCCCTCCTGACACATCGGCTTTTTGCAGCCGAGGCAGCGGTTGGCTTCGTCCAGAACATGAAGTGCCATGGGTTCCTCCTTGTGTTTCCCCTGCGGGGACAGTCGTTTTTTACAGGTTCGTTGTATCCAACATTGCATTACTTTAATCATACACCCGAACTGCGTCGGATACAAGAGGGCACAATATAAAATTTTTCACGTTATTTTTTGTCAATTCGTCAAAAAGATAATTTTTTGACGATATATCCCGCCCATCGGCTCCGGTTTTGCCCGGCACAGCGCACCAAGGTCGCTGGCCCTGCTCTGGGCAGCAGCCATTTGGGCGCAGGTCTCGTTTTCCCGTGCCAGCCGCGCCAGCGAGTGGGACAGCGGCAGCGCCGTCTCCCCGGGCAGGGGCAGCGTTTCCTTGCGCGCGCCCAGCAGGTGCAGGTAGGGCGGCAGCGCCGGGGTCTGGGCGGTGTAGCCCAGCGCCGCATCCATTGCCAGCCGCCGCATCCGCGCCCGGGGGTAGCGCACGGTGGTCAGGGCGTCCAGCAGGGCGGGCAGGCTTGCGGTCTCCCGCACAGCATTTTCCAGCCGGTGCTCCAACCCCTCGGATACCCCGCGCACTGCGGCAAAGGGGGCTTGCTCTGTGCAGGCTGCTCGCAGCAGTGCCAGCTCGCAGTGCCCCATGACTGCAAAATCCGTATACTTTCCGTCATATTCCGCCTGTTTATACAGCTTCAGCGCCTTTTGCGGCACATAAGGTGCCAGTGCCGCCGCGCCGCCCTCCGCCCAGAGTGCCCGCAGGGCACTGGCGCTGGCAAAGGCTGTATGGCTGCTTTCGGTCAGCGCCTGCCCGTGGTCTGCGCCCTGCCGGGGCAGGGCGATGGGCTGCATTTCTACATTTTGTTCTATAATAGCCTTGCAATACTCTACGGCAAGATTGTTGTTGGGCTTGTCCAGCAGTGCGGCAACGTCTGACCCCGGGCACAGCGCCTGCACCGCCGCCTGCCGGGCGGCGGCAAAGCTGCGTGCCCCGGCGGCAAGCTGCTGTTTCAGCGCGGCACGGTAGTCCTCGCTGCACAGCACCCGGGCGGCTTTTTGCAGCAGGGTGGTGTCCGGGGTCTCTGCCCCAAAGACCAGCGCATCGCACCCGGCAGCAGCCAAAATGCGCACCCCCGCCCGGGCAAAAGCTTCGGCACCGGCGCAGGCACAGGGCGCAGGCAGGGCAAACACAAGGTCTGCCCCGCAGGCCAGCGCCGCCTGCACCCGCACCGCCTCCGGCAACAGCGGCAGCGCGCCCCGCTGGGTAAGCCCGCAGCTCATGGCCACGGCCACCCCCAGCGCCCCCAGCGCCCGCGCCTGTGCCAGCTGCCATGCGTGGCCGTTGTGGAAGGGGTCGTACTCCGCAATGATGCCTGCAAACTTCATGGAACTGCTCCTTTTCGCCAAAAGATTGTTAAAATTATATCGGATATACAGAAAAATCCTGCCGTTTCCGGGATTTGTGGGCAGGATATACAAAAACCTTGTACACAAGTTTTACCGCTTTGCCCGGGTTGCGCCTTGAAAAGCCGTCACGCCTATTATATAATAAACATAGGAATCTGTAAAATTCTGTCCGCAGGTTTTTAGGCTGCGGACGGTACAAAAATTTTCAGGAGGCAACACAGATGAAAGTTCTGGTTATTAACTGCGGTTCTTCTTCCCTGAAGTATCAGCTGATCGATATGGACGGCGAGAAGGTGCTGTGCAAGGGCCTGTGCGAGCGCATTGGCATGGAAAGCAGCATGATTACCCATGAAGCCAACGGCAATAAAGCCACCACCCCGGCCATCTTCCCCACTCACACCGAAGCATTTGCTGAGGTTGTGAAAAAGATGACCACCGGCGATGGCAAGGTCATTGATGATGTCAGCGAGATCAACGCCATCGGCCACCGCGTGGTCCACGGCGGCGAAAAGTTCCAGGCCAGCTGCCTGATCACCCCCGAAGTGATCGAGACCCTGCGCGAGCTGAGCCCCCTGGCCCCGCTGCACAACCCTGCCGGCATCCTGGGTATCGAGGCCGCCAAAAAGGTCTTTGGCGATATTCCCAATGTTGCCGTGTTTGATACCGCTTTCCATTCCACCATGCCGCCGAAGGCTTTCATGTACGCCATCCCGTATGAATATTACGAGAAGTACGGCGTGCGCCGTTACGGCTTCCACGGCACCAGCCACAAGTACGTCAGCTACCGCGCTGCCGAATATCTGGAAGAGCCCATCGACCGCCTGAAGCTGATCACCTGCCATCTGGGCAATGGTTCTTCCATTGCTGCAGTTGACCAGGGCAAGGTTGTGGATACCTCTATGGGCATGACCCCGCTGGCCGGCCTGATGATGGGCACTCGCTGCGGCGATATCGACCCTTCTGTGGTCAACTACCTGAAGTACACCCTGAACATCACCGGCCACCAGCTGGACGAGATTCTGAACAAGAAGTCCGGCCTGCTGGGTGTCTCCGGCGTTTCCAGCGACAAGCGTGACGTTGAGGCAGCAGCCGCCGCCGGCAACCCGCGCGCACAGCTGGCCAGCGATATGCTGAACTACCAGATCAAGAAGACCATCGGCAGCTACATTGCCGCTATGGGCGGTGTTGACGCCATCGTGTTCACCGGCGGTATCGGCGAGCATGACGCTGACTCCCGTGCCAAGATCTGCCACCACATGGATTGGCTGGGCATCCGCGTGGATACCGAAAAGAACGCCAACGCCCACAAGCAGAACAAAGATGTTGTGGAAATCACCGCTTGGGGTGCCAAGGTTCGCACCCTGGTCATCGAGACCAACGAAGAGCTGATGATTGCCCGCGACACCAAGGAAGTTCTGGGCAACGAAGGCTTGCTGTAATTGCACCTATATTCCAGCTCAAGCGCCTAAAACTGAACTAAGCTAAAAAATCCGCTCCTTTTGCAAAAAAGGGGCGGATTTTTGTCAGTATATATTACTTAAAATGCGTTCATTATTTATGTTTTCTACATCCGTTTAGTATACGAAATCTTCACAACTTATTTGGACATTGCAATAAGCGCAATATACTATACGCTGGTATACACGTTTCATATTATTATCTATCCACCAATAGTAATCCGCCTCTCTAATCACTGTATAAGTCTTGTCTCCATGTTTATTTACCCCATCGCATTTTATATATCGTGCATCTGCTGTCATTGTTTCTTCTAAAAAATCATTAATCTCTTCTATCGAATAAAACATCCCCTTGTAGTTTCCATCACTATCATATAGACCATACTCCTGATAATTTTCTGCTAATGCAGGAACTGCTAAAAAGATGTTCATAGCCAGCATCATACTAATTGCTATTATAATTTTTTTCATTGTTATTGCTCCTTTACAAAGCTATCGTATCCCCTGCAAAATCTCCACCACTTCCGCTTTATCCTGCCAACGGTACACCGATGCCACATAGTAGCTGTCCCCTGCTGTCCATGCCACCACACTGCAATCCTCAATCTGCTCCGCAGTCAAAGCAGCAATGTCATCCACAATCATGATTTGTTGTTCTATGTTCGCTTTATCTTCCTCGGTAATGGCATCATCCGGCCCGCGGCCCTGAATGTTGACTTTGTTTTCCAGCGGCATTTGGGCAATGCCCAGCACCTGGTGTTCTTTGCTCTGCTTGCCGTTATCGATCAGGCAGGAGTACGCGCCGTATTCCTGATAGGTGCTGTCATCCCATGTCACGGTGCAGCCATCCGGCAGCCAGGTCAGCTGCATTTGTTCCATGGGGATGCTGTTCTGCGGTGCTTCCTGCACGGCAAGGTATGCCCGGCTGCCCTCCAGGATCACGGCAACTCTTGGCCAAAAGGCATAGGCGGTTGTTGCCAGCACTGCACAAACGGCAGCGATGATGACCGTTTTCAGCAGCCGCCGGGGTGTGCGGCGCACCTGCGGCACAAATGGCATTGGCACATTGGCTGGTTCCAGCTGTTCCAGCGCCGCCAGATCCGCGCGTTGCTGGGCGGCGCACGCCTGCACCAGCAGTTCATCCAATGGTTCTTTCATAAAGTCAGGCCCTCCTGTTCCAGTAATTGTTTCAGCTTTTGCCGGGCGCGGCGGCTGCGCTGGCGCACCGTAGCGGCGTGCAGCCCCAGTGCTGCCGCAATTTGTGCCCCGGTCATGCCCTGCCCATATTGCAGCTGCAAGATGGCGCGGTCGGTTTCTTCCAGCGCCTGCATTGCCGCCAGCAGGCAGCGCACGGCCTCGCTACGTTCCAGCTTTTCCTGCGGCAGCGGGCCAGCATCCGGCAGGGCGGCAAATACTGCATCTTCCGCCGATTCGGCCCGCCGGCTCCGCCGCATGTTCAGGGCCGTATGGCGCACCGTGACCAGCAGCAAATGGCGCAGCTTTTCCGCGTCGGTCGTATCGGGCCGTGCCCGGTTCAGCCGCAGCCAGCTTTCCTGCACAGCATCCTGCGCCAGATGGCTGTCCTGCAAAATTTTATTTGCCAATGTACACAGGCGGCCATAATCCTGCACCAATGCCTGCTGCAAGGTATCTGCCGAGAACATTCTCTTCTCCCTCCTTTTTCCTTTATTCAGAAAGGCCTTTCACTTCTCTAACACGCCGTCCCCACATTTTGTGACAGCAAAAGCGGCACCCATGTTACCGGGTGCCGCTCTGTTTCCTATGGCAACACCGCACAATTCCCGCCTTGCGGCTTAAGCACCGCTCCGGCAGCTGCGGCACGGCATCTGCGTTGCCAAAATGCTCGATAAGACATCCAGTATTATCTGCGCTTTTGGCTTGGCATCTGCCGCACCTCGCTCGCTGTATCGGCACTTAGAATTATGCGGTATTGCCCTATGTTTCTTCTCCCCTGCAATAATATTCAATCGCCCTGGCGGCAAATTCTGCCGCACCGGGGCCGCCTGCGGCGTTGATGTTTTTGGTAAACTCACCGCCCGCCGCGTACATCTGCCCCAGCTGGGCCAGAATCTGCTTATTGCAGGTGTAATAGTGCCGGGTGATGAAATCCTTCAGTGTTTTCACCTGTGCCTGCACCGCCGGGTCCTGGGCTGGGCGGGTCTGCAAAGTGCCGAACGCCGCCACAATGGCCATCAACTGGGCATTGATTGTATTGCTTTCTTGTGGGGTACGTTTGGCGCTTTTTCCCTCAAATTCCTGGTACTCCGGAGTCGTGCCCCACGCCTGTTTTGCCTGATGGGCGTATTCTTCCAGTTTTGTGGTATCAAATGCGGTAAAATCCATTGGTTTTCCTCCTGTCTGCTGCATCCTGCGGGCAAGGTCGATCAGGTTTTCCAGGCGCTGCTTTTTCAGCGTCAGCAGCTCCATTTGCTGTGTCATCGCCTTTTCGCGGTCAAATCCCGGCTGGGTCATGATCTGTCTGATATCTTTTAAGGGGAATTCCATTTCCCGGAACAGCAGGATCTGCTGCAAAGCTGCCAGCGCTGTATCGTCATACAGGCGGTAGCCCGCCTCCGTCACCCGCGTGGGACGCAGCAGCCCGATGGCGTCGTAGTGGTGCAGCGCGCGAACGCTGACGCCGGTCAGCTCGCTCACTTCCTTCACGGTCTTCATGCTCGCATCCTCCCTTCGCGCAGGCGTAAGGATAAGGCATTCCGCAGCGTCAGGGTCAACAGGAATTTCAAAACTTAACCTTCGTCAGAACGTCAGGTCTCCCGGCCGGTAGCCCTCCGGCAGCGGCTCCTCCTTCAGAAAATGGAATTCCGGATCGTTCAGGATGGGCAAAAACGCCTCATACGGCAGCCGCGGGAACTCCATGCCGTAGCTCGTCGCGCCGAACCAGCCGCCCTCCCTGGCGCGCAGGTTAATGTCGCGGGCAAACTTGGTCATGTTGCAGCAGTCGTGCACCAGCGCCGGCCAGTGCTCCTCCGCCGCCTCGCGCATCAGCTTCAGCGTGAGCCTTCGGCTGAACACCGGCGAAAGATAGCCGTGGCGCGTCATATACAGGTTCTCGCCCAGATAATTCCCCAGATTGTTGGG
>OGYO01002342.1_pt1 | contig 10144 bp, 9 predicted proteins | sample 1576561 | NCBI WGS metagenome assembly OGYO01 (sample SAMEA3541507, study PRJEB24748) | human gut metagenome | biome: human gut; feature: human-associated habitat; material: faeces | place: China | collected 2012 | reverse complement strand
ATATCCAAGTGTTCGACACCTCGAAAGGAATCGACCTCATACTCAATAATGATGACCATGGCCATGCCCACGGCCACAACAGTCACGACGGCCATATCCACGCCGTAGAGCCACACGTATGGAATTCTACCGGTAATGCTTTAATCATCGCCGGTAACACCTACAAAGCCCTTAGTCAACTGGATAAAGCAAACGAACCATATTATAGAAACCGTTACGATTCTCTCTGTCAGCGCATCCAGCACACCGACAGCCTGATTCGCCGACAACTCTCTGTCCCCGAAGCAGCCAAAGCCTTCATGATTTATCATCCGGCTCTCTCCTACTTCGCCCGCGACTACGGATTGCATCAAATTTCAATCGAAGAAGGAGGCAAAGAACCCTCTCCCGCTCATCTGAAAGACCTGATAGACGTCTGTCAGGCGGAAAATGTAGGCGTTATCTTCGTTCAACCGGAGTTTGACAAACGCAATGCGGAAACCATCGCGCAGCAAACCGGAACGAAAGTGGTCCCTATCAACCCGTTAAGTTATGACTGGGAGGAAGAAATGCTGAATGTAGCCAAAGCCCTTGCGCCGCAAGCTGCCACCAAATAAACGTATAAAGAAAGAACCAATCAAGCCCTTTCCAATGATAAAACCAATAATCGAAATAAAGAATCTTTCCGCCGGATATGACGGTCACACTGTTCTCCACGATGTTAATCTAAGCATCTACGAACGGGATTTTCTAGGTATTATAGGTCCGAACGGAGGCGGCAAAACAACGCTTATAAAGTGCATCCTCGGTTTGTTAAAACCAACCGGAGGGGAAATTATATTCCATACTCCCGAGAAGGCTCCCATAAGAACATCTACGGAAGGGACTTCGACAGAAACATCTGCCAAAAACTCCCACCAAAGTTCTTCCGCGAAATCCCAGCTTTTCCTCGGTTACCTACCGCAATATAGCACCATAGACCGAAAGTTCCCTATTTCCGTGGAAGAAGTGATCCTGTCCGGATTGAGCATACAGAAGTCGCTCACCTCCCGGTTCACTCCCGAACAGAGAGAGAAAGGCAAACAGATTATCGCCCGCATGGGGCTTGAAGGGCTTGAAAGCCGCTCTATCGGACAATTAAGCGGTGGACAACTGCAACGTGCCTTGTTAGGACGTGCCATCATCTCGGACCCTGCAGTGCTGATTCTCGATGAACCCAGCACGTATATCGACAAACGTTTCGAAGCAAAACTTTATTCACTCCTTGAAGAAATCAATAAAGAACGTGCTATCATTTTGGTAAGTCATGACATCGGTACCGTATTGCAAAATGTAAAATCGATAGCTTTGAATTAAAACGCGGTGATTTGCCTACTAAATACACTAAATTAATAAATAATATCAAACACCGATTTTTTGTAAAGAGTGAACCGCCGAGCTTGCTTCAAAGACAACCGTCACGTAATTCGTGACGCTTACTCGGCGTAACGTTTGCGGGTTTGAGGGAAGTAATATAAAGAACTTTCAGGAGGAACAAAAGCGCGGGAACCGAAAGCTAAATGTTCGCATCATTTCCGTACAGCAAACGCGTTATTCTCGTGAGGTTTCAATTCTCCGATATATTCTCCGTTGATATAAACAAAGGGGCCTGGCTCTTCTTCTTCGCCAAAATATTCCGACCTTTGGGAAAGCATATCCAGCAATTCGGTCAGGTCGTAAATTTTCGTCGCCTGATATGGTTGCTCAAACGCTATTTTTTCTATAAAAAGCATATGATCCCCGCAGTTTAGAAGAACGCCCGTATGACCCACGAAAGTTGTTTGGAAATACGGATCATAGATGACAAGGCTAAGCATGGAAACCTGATTGCTGTGAACCTTCAGTCCAAACTCCTCCCAGGCTTCCGAATATATGTTTTGAGGCTTCTTTCCCTCCGGTACGGTTTTGTCGCCGAAAAGTGTAGTAAAAAGCGCTCTGTTTTCTTTTATTCGTTCGTATTTTTCAGTTGCATCAATCGCTTCCATGTCAAACATCAGATAAGTTCCAGTATATGTTTCTTCCACACGTTCGGCAGTTATCAAGCCCTCCAGCAGCAGGAAAGCCGTCATTCTGCAGTTGGCGTCCGAATAATCATGAGTGCTTTCCCACCCATCCATACATTTCGCCGTATCTACGGTGAGTTCGGAGGGGAGGAACCAGCCATCCTCAAGCCCGGCGTTTTTGCCAGCCGTAGCCGCATAATCCAAAACCCGGTTCTGAAACACGTCTGTGTTGGAAAGCCCTGCATTTTTGAGTTCTTCCACCACTTCGGATACGGTTTCGTTCCCGCCCAGGAAGGTCGCCATGGGAACCTTTCGATCTGACCCGGCGTCTCCGTTTCCTTTGCTCCATACGTTAAAGAGCAATAGCATGCACAGCAGTGCAAGCCCAATTCCTTTTTTCATTCCATCCCTCCGTTTATTCTCAGTGAACGAAATGAGCATAACATATCTTCAGATACTTCGCAAGGTAAGAGCGCCTGAATGCCAGCTATTTCCAGAAAAACCTGTCAGTTGGTCAACTTGGAATACCACACGATGGTCGATCACGCTGTATTGTAAAAAAATACCGATTCGATTTGGGAAATCGTTTTTGCCGTAAAAGGGCAGGTTGACGGTACGGCAGAGATTCTATATAATGAGTATAGAGGAAATCCCTCCTCCTTTACGGCGTACCTGCGAAGGGACGGTGAACGTTGAAGCGTTTCTCTGAAAAAAAGGAAAGCTGCAAATCCAGGCGAAATTTGGTTCCCTTTTGAAATGACCAGCGGAAACCGTTTGATTATTCAGAAAGGAGCGGAGTCAGATGCGAAAAATCATCACCATCGGACGGGAGTTTGGCAGCGGCGGCAGAGAATTGGGACGCCGTCTGTCTGAGCAGCTGCAAATCGCCTACTACGACCGGGAAATTGTTACGGAAATCGCCAAACGCACCCGGAGTTCCGAGGAATATGTGCGCCGGATCAGCGAAAAAAAGCCGGTGGAATCCTTTCCCATTCATGTAGGCCATACCTTTCCTTTCTATCCCATGCCGGATCCGGTATTTCAGCACAACATGACCATTTTTTCGGAGCAGCATAAGCTGTTGGTGGAACTGGCGAAAAAGTCCGACTGCATCATCATCGGTCGCTGCGCGGATCATATTCTGCGGGAGATGAAACCTTTCCGCATTTTCGTTTATGCGGACGAAGAAAGCAAGCTGCAGCGCTGTATTGAGCGCAAGCCCGCAGATGAATTGCTGTCCGATGTAGAAACCAGGCGCCAAATGAAGGAAGTAGATAAGGAACGGGCGAAATACTATGCCTATTTCAGCGGTCAGAAATGGGGAGCCAAGGAAAACTATGACCTGATGATCAACACTTCTGGACAAAAGATCCAGAAGATTGCCGGCGCGTTGGCCGCTTATCTGCAGGACGCCGACTGATCCAGCGGCAACCGTGAGGATCCCCCGACCCATTGGCTGGTTTCATAGAACAAGTAGGAGGCTGACAGATGAGCGCAGCTTTGCTTCAGGCCTTCGGAACGGCAAAAATATCTTTCCCGCCCCGCCTTCGCCTCGTTCGCCCACGGCCTGCGCTATCGCTTGCCCGCGGGTACGCCCTTTGCAGAGCGCCTCGCGCTGTCATACCTTATCTCTTGCGGGATAGAACCTTTCTGGCTTTGTGAATAATGTGATCTGCCGTCAGGCCAAAGCGCTTTTGTAGATAGTCCTGAGGGCCTACCTCGCCAAATTCGTCTTCTACCGCCACATGCTCCAAAGGAACAGGACAACGCAGGGCAAGCGTTTGAGCGACGGCGTCTGTAAGACCGCCGATCCGATTGTGATTTTCACAGGTCACAATCGCGCCCGTTTCTCTGGCGCAGCGTTCCACCGTTTCCTCGTCCAGGGGCTTGACTGTGAACATATCGACCACGCCCGCATCAATCCCCATCTGCGCCAATGCGTTCGCCGCCTGCATGGCCTCGTGCACCATGACGCCGCAGGCGATCAGGGTCACGTCTGTGCCGGCGCGGAGTTCAATCGCCCGGCCAATCTCAAAACGACTTCCCTCCGCATACATCCTGGCGTTGTTTTTGCGGCCCACACGGATATACTTTACCCCCGGGCGGTTCACCGACTGCTTCAGCACGTCTTCCAGCATGGCCGCGTCGGTGACGTCCATAACGGTGGCTCCGGGAATCGCACGGTACAGCGCCATGTCCTCAAAGGGCATATGGGTGCCGCCGTTGAAGGCGGCGCAAACGCCGGGGTCGCTGCCGATCATCGTGATGGGATTATCCCCATAGCCCGCCGAGAGGAACACCTGGTCAAAGCACCTTCTGGAGGCAAAGGGGCCGAAGGTATGGGCGATGGGCTTGAAGCCGGCGGCGCTCAGTCCCGCCGCCACGCCCGCCATATTGGCTTCGGCAACGCCGCAGTTAACGGCGCGATCGGGATGCTTTTTGAAATAGTCGTAGGTGCCGATGCAGCGCATCAGATCAGCGTCCAGGTAAATGACGTCCGGATCGTTATCCAGCAGCCAGGCAATCGTCCCTCCCAGCACGTCCTTAAAGGATCTGGCGTCCTTCTCACCCGTATAGACGGTTTTCATCGTTCTTCACCTCCGGTAAGCGCCGCCAGCCGGGCGTGCAAATCCTCAAGCCACCGGTCGCAGGTTTCCGCCGTCACGTTCATGCTGTGGTTGTACTCCGTGTTCTCCACTTCGGGAATACCTGCTCCCTTCACCGTGTCCATCACGATGCAATGGGGCTTGCCCTTCTCCAAAGCGCAGGCGTCGATAGCCTCCCGCAGGGCGGCCACATCGCCTCCGTTCACTTTTTGCGTATGGAAGCCGAAGGCCCGGAATTTCTCAACGAAGTCGAAGGGCTTGAGAATCTCCTCCACGTAGCCGTCCAGCTGCTTTTTGTTCCAGTCTATAAACCAGATCATGTTGTCCAATCCCCGATGAGCCGCCAGCATAGCGGCTTCCCAGGGCTGGCCCTCGTCCATTTCGCCGTCTCCCAGGATCAGGAAGGTGCGGCTGTGCCGCCCTTTTAATCGATCGCCCAAAGCCTGCCCTACCGCCAGGGAGCTGCCCTGGCCCAGGGAACCGGTCGTCATATCCACCCCCGGCGTCTTGTTCCTGTCGCAGTGGGAGGGGAAACGGGTACCCGGCTGGTTCAGCGTCCTGATCTCATCATAGGGATAGAAGCCTTCCACAGCCAGCGCGGCGTATACGGCCGGGCCGGCGTGGCCCTTGGAGCACACCAGCTTGTCACGCTGGGGCCAGCGGGGATTCTGGGGATCGTAACGCATGGCGTGCCCGTAAAGCACGGCCAGCAGGTCGCACACGCTCAGCGCGCCGCCCACATGCCCGAACCCCCGCGCCTTAAACTGCTCCACAGTGCCGATCCGAATCTGCAGCGCCAGCCGCTCAAGGTCTTTTGTATGGTTCATATCTCCATTCCTCCTTTCAGGCGCGGCCGGCTTTGCCTGCCGTTATCGCAGGGCGCTGGCGCGCCCGTTCGCGCAGGGAAGCGTCCGCGCCGCGTTCTCCCTAAGCGCCTTATCTGCCTTCCCGCAAAATCTCCACGATTGCGTCGCCCACCTCGCTTGTGCTGGCGCTGCCGCCGATATCCGGCGTAAGCGCCCGCTGGGTGACCAGAAGGGTTTCGATGGCCTCCAGCAGCTTCTGCCCCCATTGGCGGTGACCGAAGAAATCAAGAATCTGGCTGGCAGACCAGACGGAAGCCAGCGGGTTGGCAACGCCCTTGCCCGCGATATCCGGCGCGGAGCCGTGAATGGGCTCGAACATGGAAGGGAACGTGCGCTCCGGGTTCAGGTTCGCCCCTGCGGCGAGGCCCATGCCGCCGGAAATCGCCGCGCCCAGGTCGGTGAGGATATCGCCGAAAAGATTGCTGGTAACGACGATCTGGAAGCGCTTCGGATCCTTGACCATGAACATGCTGGCCGCGTCCACAAGCAGCGTGCAGGTTTTCACATCCGGGTATTCCTCTCCGACCTCCCGGAAGATCTGATCCCAGAAGACCATGGAGTAGTTCAGCGCGTTGCCCTTGCTGACAGACGTAAGCGTTTTCTTTTCCCTGCGGGCAAGCTCATAGGCGTAGCGGATGACACGCTCGCAGCCCATGCGGGAAAACACGCCGTTCTGGATGACCACCTCGTTGGGCTTGCCTCGATAGAGCCAGCTGCCGCTGCCGGCATATTCCCCCTCGCTGTTCTCGCGGATGAACGTCATGTCGATCTCCTCGCGCCGTACGTCCTTGAGCGGGCAGGGCGCGCCCCGCAGCAGTTTGACCGGCCGCAGGTTGACGTACTGGTCGAAGCTTTTGCGGATCACCAGCAGCAGATCCCACAGGGAGATATGATCCGGCACCCCCGGCGCGCCAACCGCCCCCAGATAGATGGCGTCGAATCCCTTCAGCGTTTCAATGCCGTCCTCGGCCATCATACGGCCGTTCTTGAGATAATACTCGCAGCCCCAGGGAAAATACGTCCATTCAAACCTGAATCCTCCGTCCAGCGCGGCGGCGGCTTCCAGCGCCTTCACGCCCTCGCGGATCACCTCCGGGCCGATGCCGTCGCCCGGAATGACTGCGATCCTGTATGTCTGCATTTTTTTCTCCTTCTCTCCGTTTATTCTGCTTTAGCGGCATGCCGCAGGGCCTTCACCACGGGAAGCTCTTCTCCCGTCAAAAACCGGATCAGGGCTCCGCCGCCGGTGCACAGGTAATCGATAGCCTGGGCTTTTCCGTATTTTTGGGTGGCCGCAACGCTGTCTCCGCCGCCCACCACCGTATAGGCCCCGGTGTCACCCAGAGCGTCCCAGACCATTTTTGTGCCCATTTCCGTCTCCGGCTTTTCAAACACGCCCATAGGCCCGTTGACAAATACCGTTTTCGCTTCGCGAATGATTTTTTGGTATTCCCTTGCCGTTTCCTGACCGATGTCCGTGGCCAGGCCATCGGCGTAAACCAGATCCATGGGCAGCATGATTCTGTCTGCGTAGGCTGTCAGCAGCGTGCGGGAACTTTCGATGAACTGGCCGTAGCCTTCCTTCCGGATAAAGGCCAGGCTCTTTTCCCCGATATCCTGTCCCGCAGCCGCCAGCAGGATGTTGCCCACCAGGCCGCCGGCAAGCACCCGATCCGCCGCGCCGCCGCTCAGGACGGTTTCCATCATCAAAAAAGCGTCCGCCACCTTGGCTCCGCCCAGCACAAACACGCAGGGCCGCTCCGGGCGCTGCATCAGCTGGGAGACGACGCAGTATTCCTTTTCAAACAGCCGGCCCATATAGCTGGGCAGCAGCTGTTCAAACCCGCACAGGGAGGGCTGATCCCGGTGCGCGGCGGCAAACGCGTCGCATACGTACAGATCCGCCAAAGGGGCCAGCTTGCTGACCACCTGCGTCTTTGACTGCTCCTCATGGCTCAGCTTCAGGCTCTTTTCGAACAGGGTCTGTTCTTCGGAGCAAAAGCGCACGTTGTCCAGCAGCAGCACCTCCCCGTCCTTCAGTTCCCTGATCGCCTGCCGGGCCAGAGGGCCGCACACGTCCTCCACCCACTTCACGGGCGCGCCCAAAAACCGGGAGAGGGCCTGGGCGTGAGGCCGGGTGGTATAGAAGTTCTTGTATTCAATGTCGCTCCCCTGATGGGCCAGCAGCACCACCCGGGCGCCGCCCTCCATCAATTCCCGCACCGTGGGAACGCAAGCCTCAATGCGGTGCGTGCTTTTCAGGACGCCTGTGGTTTTGTCCACCGGCTGGTTGATGTCTACCCGGCACAGCGCCACCTTGCCCTTTACCTGAACCTGATCCAGCGTATTGATGCCAAAGCGCATGTCCACCCTCCTTACGCCGCGCGGGGGAAGCTTTTTCCCCCGCGCGCTGTTCTGGTTATTTCTTGAACCGGCCGATGCCCAGATACCGGTTGGTCTGAGCCGTGCCGCTCTCCCGGTCGGTCTGCATGCTCATGGCCGCCCGGATCGCATCGATGGTTTCGGGGATGGTCACCGATTCCTGGGGGATGTTGATAGCAAACATAATATCGTTGCCGCTTTCCACAACGGAATCCTCCCACAGGCCGATTTCGTACATGTCGCCGCGGCGGTTGCCCAGATCCCTGGCATATTTGAACAGGCTGGCGTTCCCCTTAAAGCCCTGATCAATGGACACCACCCGGATGCGGGGATGAGCCTGGAAGCAGGCCAGCGCCTCTTCCCTTGTAATCTTTCTTCCATCCCTGCCGCTGGCCAGCACGGTGATGATATGGCCGTGGGTCACGGGGGTGTGCACCAGAATGCCCGTCGCCTCCACATGGGGCATAATGGTCATCAGGTCCACTGCCTGGTGGCTGGGAGCCTTGTCCATTTGCAGGGCGTTTGTCAATCCGCGGTGATAATCGCCGGGATCCGCCACGCGGCGAATGATGGTAATGGCCACCTTGCTTACGCCCACGGCCCGGTCCAGAGCGTCCACGGCCCGGATCAGGCCGGTGGTATTGCAGCTGGTAAGCTTCAGATAGTCCGCGCCCACGCCTTTTTCATAGTTGGCGTAGCCGTGAAAGAACACGTCCGCCACGCTGTTTTTCTCGCCGCCCTGGAAAATGGCCTTGCGGCCCATGCGCGCATAGAGTTCCTTGTTCTTTGCGCCAATCGCCTGAGAGATCAAAATTGATACACCATTAGTTGCCCCCATCGCAACAGAGGTTAAGATCAGAATGATAGGAGTGGAATTTGTCAAGGCGGCATAAGCCGTTTCTCCGAGCAAATTTCCGATCCACAGGCTGTCTACAAGGTTATACATCATATTGAGGAACATGGCAGCAATCATCGGAAGCGCCATCGCCATAAGGCAACGCTTTGTGTTTCCGCCTATAAAATCAATTTTTGTTGGCATGATAAAAACTTCCTTTCTTTATTGAATGAATAACATTCATAAATAAGCTATAATGTAGGGCTACCAGAGCGGTAGCCAATTACCATATTAGTGGGAACAATCTCCACGAACGGAAACAATAATTCTTAAATTCTTCTCCAAAGCGTTCATATAATGCTTTTTCTTCCACCTTAATTCTTATTCCATAACAAATCGCCAAAATGAGCAAGACCAATAGCGGAGAAAAAACAGAGCGAAAGCAAAAGGCATTTCCGAGCATACTTAACATTGTTCCGGCATAAGCAGGATTTCTAATATATCGGTAAACGCCAGTTGTGACTAACCGTTGATTGCCGCCCGTTTTGACAGAAAGTGTGAAAGAATGTCTTAGGCTCCAGACAGCAATAGCGCGCAGAGTTGTACCTACAAGAATAAAAGCTATACCCACATAGTAAAAAATATGGGATAAAAGTATTTCTCCGGCTATCTGTATAAACTGTTGGTTTCTGAAATAGGTGCTGAAATAAAAACTCCCCCAACACCCCAGCATTACAATCAGAATTGTTCCATAATCATTGTTTTTCTTGTCCGGCCTTTTAGCCAACCTTTGAAATTGTAAATCCATATACCAAGCTCTACTAACATCATGTAGCTTATGGCATAAATGAAAGTGTAATACTCATTTATGCTTGTAAAGCGTGATGGGTCATCCATTGTACGCCTCCATTGTTGAATGAAAACTATTCATTGTTTGCTTCTTGAAAATCCCCCGCCCCAAAGCGGGGGACTGTTTCAAAGATGAAGTGCAAATATAAGAAATTCACGAATCCTTTTCGACTTATCTTCTTGTGTCAGATCGTCTGCCAGCAGGATACCAAGCTGCCCATATACGCAGAACATCGCAGCGGTTTGAATGTCGTCAAACTGAATTTCGCCTTTTTGCTGAGCGCGTAGCAACATTTTTTCTACAAGCGGAACCAGTTTCTCGCACACTTTGAGAGAAAGCTGATCGTGGAATTTCTTGTTTTCTGCACCGTGAAAAACTGAATAATATTTTGTGTCCCGTTCTTCCATAGTGGCAGGCATATCTTCAATAATCTGCCGCAAGGCCTTGTGATCGTCCTTTTCAGCGCCTGCAAATTGCTCCACCAGGACATCCGCATATTGTTCAATCGCACTGTCAAACAGCGCCTCTTTAGACGGAAAGTAGTGGAAAAAACACCCCAAGCGAAGCGCGGAGGTATACATAAA
>OGYO01002341.1_pt1 | contig 10144 bp, 9 predicted proteins | sample 1576561 | NCBI WGS metagenome assembly OGYO01 (sample SAMEA3541507, study PRJEB24748) | human gut metagenome | biome: human gut; feature: human-associated habitat; material: faeces | place: China | collected 2012 | reverse complement strand
TTACCATCAGCGATGAGACCGTGGCGGAGGTGCTGCGGGACAAAATCGGCGGCGGCAGCCCCGCCCGGAAAGGAAAGGCTTCGGAAAAGGAGCCGCACACATGAAATGAACAGGAAAATAAAGAAACGCATACTCCTCGCATTGGAGATCATCTTCACCGCGATCTGCATTTCGGCAGCGCTCGTTTCGTGCCGCAATGCCGCAGTGCCGGCAAATCGCAGAACCGAAGCCGCGGTGACCACCGTCGGCGCCGGTGCCGAAACGCCCGACAACGAACCGTCGGAGCGGAACAAATCCGAAAATCACGCAGTCCCGGCAAGCGCATACGGCGGTGCGGGACGCATACGCAGCGCCGACGCGGATGAAAACGCGATCCGCGCCGCATCCCCCTCCTCCGGCAACGCATGAACCGCAAGGACCGCGCACCGCATTCACCACGCCGCAATGCACAATCCGATGTGCCGCACATTACGATGCGGCGCACATTCCGATTCGACGTTTTAAATCCCCGTGCAGCCGAAGATCGAAGCTGCTTCGACAATCCGAAAAATGATATCTCAACCGAAACTGCGGAGGTCAAAATGAACACACTTTCAACGAAAAACACACGGCGAATATTCGCCGCACTGCTCAGCGCCGCCTGTCTGCTCCCGACCCTTGCATCATGCGGTGCAAAGCAGAATCCTGCCTCGCCGGAAGCGCAGGCGAAAAACGCCGTCCAAACGGGGTATTCGACGGATTACCCGACCGACCCCGCAATGTTCCCGCGGGATATGCCCGGCGAGCCGAACGGAACGGAGCCGTCGGGACCGCCCGTGCCGTATGACGACACCGTGAGGAATAAAGCATATCTGCGCATTCCGCGCGACGTTGTCGGACTGCTCGATTGGGGCAGCCTCACCGAATACGAGCTGCAGGCCGTACTTCCGCTCATCTGCCGACCGTCTGAGCTTCCCGACCGGAGCGCCCTTTCCGACGAGGAGTACTACACGGCGCTGACCGAAGCCGCCGTCCGCGCATTCATCGAAAAAACCGGAATGCCGACACGCAAATACCGCGACATATATTATAATGTATGGATCTACAGCAGCCCGATCTGCCTCGGCGAGGAGCCGGATGCCGTCGAGCGCTTCCGCAGATGCACGGATTGGAACATCATGCCGCTCCTGCGGGAGTTCCGCGATATGCTCCTTGACTATCTGAAAAATTCCGACAGCGAGGAACGCGCCGCACTGTACGACAGGATAAATTCGACCGTCTACAAGAAATGGAGCCCGATGAACGAAGCGGAAGCGCTCATCGATCGGGTGGGTGCCGATGAATGGAACGCCGCACTCGAAAGGGCGCGGACATATGTTAAGGAAAACGAAGCCTTCCTCAAAAACAGATACGCGGACGCCGAGGACGGATACGACTATTGGTGGACCGAGGCGCACCATCAGGCATCGCTTCAGCAGTTCACCGTCGCCGGAATCGTGCGCGACGCAGGCATCACGCGCGAGGAGCTTGAAGGGCTGCTCGAAAAGTTCATCTTCCCCCGATACGGCGAGGGCTGCCCGACGCGCGTCGAATCGATTGCGATAGACCTCGACGGTCTTTACGAAAATCTTGATCACTACGCCGATCTCCTCGGCGCGTCGGGATACGCATATCCCTTCCTCGTCGATTTGCTCTATGTCGGCGATGAGCTGATGACGTACGCTCCGCCCGATGAAGTACAGTCGGAGATCGCCGAGCAGTCGATACGCGGATTCATGAAGCGTTGGTAAGCGCATGATATAAAGCCGCAGCGAAAAAGCACCGAAACCCCGGTGCTTTTTCGTTCTTCGAGCGCCGCGCGGCTTTCGCCGGGCGAAGCTCCGACGGAAAATTGCGGCGGATATTGCAAAGTGCCCCGAAGCTGTGGTATAATATATGCGAAGAGATGATGCATATAAACCATTGCCGTCACCCTCCCCCGCAAAATCTCCCAAGCCCGGAAGGTCGGGCTGCCGAAAACCGGAGAAGCAAGCCTAAGCCTGTTTCCCTATCCCCGACGGAGTGTTCGATTTTGAATGTTTTACCTTTACTATGAAACTTATTAAACTCAGATGCTGTAAAGCGGGAAGCATAATTCTAAAGCTGTTTCTCGCCCTGATATGCGGCTTCGGCGCGGCATATCTGTTCGACCTGTTTTCCGAGCCGTTCGGCTTTTCTCTGTGGCGCGAAAACAAGACACTGTTCATCCTTCAGGTCTTTGCCGTCATACTTTTTTGCTCGGTCGTGTTCTGGATCGGAATAATTCTCGTTTATTCCTGCAGCAGCCAGCTCCGCATGAAAACGCGCGTACTCGGTATTCTGTTTGCATGGATTCCGATCCTCAATATCGTCATGCTCATAATCATAATACACACCGCCGATAAAGAATACCGCTTTGAAAAGAAAAAGTACGATCTCGATCAGTCGCGCAGGGAGCAAAAAATCTGCTCGACGAAATATCCGCTTCTTCTCGTCCACGGCGTATTCTTCCGCGACTTTGAGCATCTGAATTATTGGGGCAGGATCCCGGAGGAGCTTGAGGAAAACGGCGCGTCCGTGTATTACGGGAATCACAACAGCGCGTCCCCCGTAGCCGAAAGCGCGGAGCAGCTGAAAAAGCGCCTTTTCGAGATCGTCGGTGAAACGGGATGCGGCAAGGTCAACATAATTGCCCATTCGAAAGGCGGGCTTGATGCCCGGTATCTGCTTTCCGATCCGGAGGCAGCACGTCACGTCGCCTCGCTGACAACGATCAATACGCCTCACCGCGGATGCAGATTCGCGGATTATCTGTTCGAAAAAACATCGGAAAAATTCAAAAAAACTCTCGCGGATACATACAACGCCGCGGCGGCGAAGCTCGGCGACACCGATCCCGACTTTCTCGACGCGGTGCTCGACCTGACATACAAAAAATGCGAGGAGCGCAACAAAAGCCTCACCGACCCGACGGACGTTTTATGTCACTCGGTCGGGTCGATCCAGAGAAAAGCGACCTCGGGACGATTTCCGCTTAATCTGACAAACAGATTCGTCAGATATTTCGATGGTGAAAACGACGGACTTGTCGGCGCGGACTCCTTTGAATGGGGAAGCAAATTCGAAATGCTCGTTCCGTCGGGAAAACGCGGGATATCCCACAGCGACATGATCGACCTCAACCGCGAAAACATCAAGGGCTTCGACGTCAGAGAATTTTATGTGCAGCTTGTCTCCGACCTCAGAGAGGCGGGCTGCTGAAGCGTCATAGCCAAAGCGAAGCCGTACATCTATCTCCTTTGCGCGAACGCTTTCCGCGAAATTGACCTCGCATATATTGCGAATCTCTTCCTGCATTGCGAATTCCTTCATCCGCGGTACGCTCGCCCGCCGTTTTATTGTATTTCAACCGAAAAGACACTTCCGCGGAAGTGCCTTTTTATTTTTCCCTGCAAAAACGCAGCTGCCGTATCAAACCGGCGGCAGCACCTCACGCGCAAGCCGAAAGCACGACCGCGCACCTTCGAAAGCCGCTCCGTCCGCTCTATACCTTTATATGTCCCCTATTTCAGCAAAGCGTCCTCGACGGCATCCGGAAAATGAACCAACGATAAACCGCCGGCGTTACACAGTTCCGCAAAGCGCTCCGCCCGCTGCCTGTCAAAAAACACGTCCGAAAAGCTTGAAAGTATTTCGCCTCCGGATCCGACCGCTTCTATCCCGTAAACCGTATACGCCTTTTTCTCCTCGTCCTGCACTATGTTCTTTCTAACGCAATAAGTATATGCCATTTCGATTCCCACCCTTTGATTTATGTATTTGTTAAGTCTTATGTCCGCTTTGCTTCCCGAAAATCAGATCATTACCTCACAACCGCCCTTATTTATATTTGATTTATATTTGATTTATTGCTTCAAATGCCTCGACAATGTTGACAAGCAATCCTTTTAGATGTATAATATAGGAAGTGGTTATTCATTCCATTTTTCCTTTAATGCAGGCTCCGGATTGTTATCCGCCGCCTTTGCTTCCGGCAAATTCATGATAGCACGCAACCAATAAAACTTCAATACGCAAGTTTGCAAAACAGGGTACTCAACTTTGCATTTGAGAAACCGAATATGCAAAAAAGCAAGTCGTCTTTGCAATTTTTTAACCGAATTTGCCTTTTTATCTTAATTTTTACCAAAATCGTGCCCGGGACCGGAATCTAAAGCGTCGGAAAATAAAAATACGCATATGAACACTATTTTTGTGAAGGTGAATACAAATGATAGAAAAGTTACGACAATTGAAGAAAGAATCACACATGACCAATCAGCAGATAGCCGAAAAAAGCAACATCCCCGAAAGCACCGTTGCAAGGATCTTTTCCGGCAAAACACCCAACCCCACAGTCACCACAGTTGTATCTATGGCGAAGGCAATGGGATGCTCCGCTGCCGATCTTTTGAATGATAAAGACGATCCGGCATCGCCAGCTGCTTCGCCGGAGCATACGGAAATCAGAGTGCCGGACGGCGGCGGGGAGAGCGCAGCCGCCGAAGGCACGGAGGCTTTGGCCGATTCGGAGCTTAACAGATTTGCTTCCTTTGTACGGGATTCTCTGCTTTCGGAGGATACCGCACCTCACGAAAGTATCTATGAAGATATGATCCAATTATACAAGTACGAGATCCGGAAAAAGGATGTCTGGATCTCAAGACTTTTCTGGTGTCTGGCAGGCATCATGATGTTTATTCTGTTCGTATTGGTATTTGATATTCTGAATCCGACCTTCGGGTTTGTGATGTATTAGGTATGCTCCGGCGGCGTTCGCATGTCCGCTTTCCAGGAGCTTGCCGCTCTGCTTTGACGCGGATATGTGAAAGCTCCGCGTGCTCCGCCGCCTCGCCGAAACAAAAAAGGCATCCGAAGATGCCTCAAGATATGACGATCGCCGTGCGTGATGTTTTCGCTTGCGAAAAAGCAATATCGCCCGTTCCGCCCGCGGTAATATTGTCGCCGCCCGCAAAACGAGTGTCGCCCGGCTTGCCGGACATTGCTGCGCAAAAATACCTCTCGCCGTAAAGCTGATATAACCGAAAACCGCACTTGCGATGCAAGTGCGGTTTTTTGGTGACGGCACAAAGATTCCGAACCCGGCGCCGCATTATTTTTTTCCGAAATTGTCAAGAGAACGCACTAATCAAATTCCGCTGCCAAATTATATTGTGACCGTTTGCAAATCATTTCATTTGTAATTTTCAGCCTGAAGTTCAAACATCCTATAATAGAATCCCTTCTCAGCCATAAGTGACTCGTGTGTTCCGCACTCTGCAATTTCACCGTTCCTTACAACATAGATGTAATCGGCGTTGACCACATTGGATAATCTGTGGGAAATGAGGATTGTGGTAGATGTGTTGGCTTTATCTAAGATCATCCTGTTCAGTTCTGCTTCTGCTATAGGATCAAGTGCAGCGGTTGGCTCATCAAAAATGAGAAGACCGAATTTCTTTGTCATCAGACGCGCGACCGCCAGCTTTTGCTTTTCACCGCCCGAAAGCATGATACCGTTTTCATCAAAATTTCTTGTTAAATCTGTATCGAAGGTAGCATTGTTCTTTTCAAGGACTTTATCAAGTGACAGACTTTTGAAAATAGTATTCATTTCTTTATCATTAGCAGGTTCGTAGACGGACAGATTGTCTCTAAGTGGTAATGAGTAAAGAGGAAACTCCTGAAAAGCTATTCCCACATTGTTTCTGTAATGTCTGAGTGCAATTTTCGTCAAAGGTTTTCCGTCAATAAGAATACTGCCTGAGTCAGGATCATACAACCTGAGAAGCAATTTAGTAAGTGTGGTTTTCCCTCCGCCGTTTTCTCCGACAATTGCGATTTTCTTCCCTTCGGAAATTTTCATATTGATGTTTTTCAACCCAAATCCGGAGTTCTCATATGTAAACGACACATTCCTAAGCTCAATATCATACGGCTTTACGGATTCATTAGTGCAACTCTCCTCGGTAGCGGCGTCAGGACAGTTTTCAATAACTGAGGGGAGCGACAGGAATTCCCTGATCTTTTTTCCGTACAAGCGTGAACTGTCAAGGTTAGTATAATATTTTGCGATTCCCTGAACCTTCCACGAAAGTGAGTTCGCTGCATTGAGAATTGCAACAAAGCTGCCGACCCCGACTTTACCTACGAGGATTAGACTGCAAACAATGGTCCTTATTACAAACGAAGAACCGTATTGAGAAACAGACTCAAGAAAACCGTAGAAAAATTCCTTAAGCTTGAATTTCTTTTGAATGGAGATATCCTGATTTACCAAGTCTTTGTATTTGGTTATCAGAATGTGAAAGATGTTTGTGCATTTGCTGTCCATAGCAGTATCTCGGTTGTAAAGAGTTCCCTGAATATATGATTTCATCCTATACACAGGAGTTGATTCTTCATTAAATTCCAAACTGAGTTTATTGCCTTTTTTCTCAATCAATACTTTAATTACCACTGTTACAAGAGTAACAATGAGTACATAAATTGTGGATGACAAAATATAAGCCACAAGGGTACTGATTGTTGTGATTAACGATATTGCAGCCGAAAAGTATGAAAATGTTTGTGCGGACTTCGCTGCATATTGACCGTATGAAAGAGTATAGGAGTCATAGAATTCGGGAGTGTCGAAATATTTGTAATCTACTTTTCTGATTTGATTATAAACCTCAATATCAATTTTTGCGGAGATCTCGGCTTGCTTAATGTTAAAATAAAAATATGCCATTCCATCTCCCAGCATACCGAGTCCGATTTGTACTGCGAAAAAGATTACAAGTGTTATGATTACTTTAATAAATCCTTCTCCGGCGGTCAACTGGTTGATGGATGTTTCGAGCAGAAGTACCTCTAACATTGTCGACATTGTACCTATAATTGCTGACCATACAATATAAATGATAGAGTACAGCTTCCCATATTTCCAGTATGGTTTAAGCATAATTGCGAGATCGCCGAACCAAAGTTTGAATTTTTTGAATTTCATCTTGATTATGCAGTGTGGTACTTTACCACCTGTTCCCCCATTCTCTCCAAGGATGTTTTGTCAGATAAATATTTTGTTCTTCTGCAAAAGACAAAATAATTTCTTATTATTTATAATTTACAGCACGTTCTTAAAGCAACTTGAAGCAGGAATCAGCACGTATCATTATTTATAGTATTTCGCCTGTGCCTCGAAAAGCTGATGATAAATACCGTTTTCTTTTTTTATAAGTTCATTATGATTGCCGTACTCCTGCAGCATACCGTCTGCCATAACGGCAATCTTGTCAGACATTTTGGTCGATGACAACCGGTGTGAAATAATGATCGAAGTCTTGTTTTGTGTAACACTTTGCAGTCCGGAGATGACCTCATGTTCTGCGATAGGATCAAGTGCCGAGGTGGGTTCATCAAAAATCATTATCTCGGGATTTGCGCAGAACACCCGTGAAATTGATAGTTTTTGTTTTTCTCCACCGGACAGATCGACCCCGTCCTCGTCGAATTCTCTGCCGAGAGTTGTACGCACACCGTTCCGGAAGGAATTCACCTTTTCAAGCAGTCCGCTTATGCGAAGCCCCCGCTCCAATTCCGATTCGGAAAGCTCTTTTCCATACGTAATGTTCTCGGCAATCGTGCCCGTGAATATCCGACTGTCTTGAAATGCTACCCCGAAGATTCTGTAGTAATCGTCAAAAGGAAGATTTTTTATCGGGATTCCGCCGACAAGGATCTCGCCCTCATCCGGCTCATAGAATCTGCAAAGAAGCATGACGAGCGTTGTCTTGCCCGCGCCGTTCACGCCGACCAGAGACAGGGTTTCTCCCGGGTCAAGTCTGAAGGTTATATCGGAGAGTGCAGGCGTGTCGCACCCGGGATATGTAAAGGTTACATGACGAAATTCTATGGAGTATTCCTTGATATCATCCAAGCTATGCTCGGCGCAAGTGTCTGCTTCCGATCTGTACGTATCCGAAAGGTTCATAATGTATTTGAAGCCTCTGGAGAACAAACCGTGCTCCAGCAGGGAATTCCAACCGGAGATAACTGCCTTGATATTTCCCGACAGTCCCATCATACTGTTCAGCGCAAACGTGAAATCGCCTATCATCAGGTTTCGGAAAATAAGAAGGATCGAAAGGATCAGATATGTTGCCGCCGTAAGGATATTTCCGGATATGTCCTGGATTACGGAATACACCTGATCCGTTTTTGTCGCCTTTTTCTCAACGTCCAGTAAATTTTTATGCTCCTTCATCCCCTTTGCAGTGATCCAGTTTTTCAGTCGGTTCACTCTGACTTCCTTGCCGTATTCCTCAAAATCCAACACGTTGAATATTGCCCACATCTTCCGAAACGCGGGAATCGTCTCGTTTTCCCTCTTAAATTCATTTTTTGTCTTTAAGCGCAAAACAACGCTGTCAAGTATGATACTCAGAACAAGCAGTACCATAATAAGAGGATGTACGGTTATAACGACCGCACTGTATGTGACGGCTGAAATAACCGAGCCGATAAAACCGGATACCGAGGATAAAACCGTAGAAAACGAATTTTCTTTGCTTGCCATATCAAGAAAATTGAGCGTCTGCGGTTCCACGGCATATATGTACGGGAGGCGCATCATTTTATCTGCCAGAAGTGTTTTCAGGCGATATTCGACCTTCAACGACTCCCTCTGGTCGAGCGACATTATAATGCGGGATACAAAGCTCACCAAAAAGCCCGATATCGCCATACATCCAGCTAAAAAGACGATTCGGCTCACCTCGACATTGCCTGCGATCTCATTCAGGATCAGCTTCATAAACCATATTGACAGTATCTGAGATACCGTTTGAAGAAGGAGTAGCGGTATCCTGACAACGAATATTTTTTTGTTGACCCCAAAAAGGGTACGTATTAAAAACAGAAGATTGCCTATTTGTTCTTTGATCGACGGAAATTCATTCTCCATTCTCATTCTCCCTGTAGTATTCGGACTGCTTTTCAAACATTTCAAAATACAGTCCCTTTTTCTCCATCAATTCTTCGTGCGTGCCGTATTCAACCACTCTTCCCTTTTCAAAAACCGCGACCCTGTCACAAAACTTGACCGATGCCAGACGGTGCGTTATGTACACGGCGGTTTTTGTGCCTATGATACTGTCAAAACGGCGGTAAAGCTCGTCCTCGGACATAGGGTCAAGTGCCGCAGTCGGTTCATCGAGAATCACAAACGGCGTGTCCTTGCAGTACGCACGGGCAGAAGCCAGCTTTTGCTTTTCTCCGCCCGAGAACTCCGCACCGTCCTCGTCGTATTCCCGACTGTATTCGGTGTCAAGTCCGCGCTTCAGAGAAGCGAGCTTTTTGGAAAGCTGACTTTTGCAGATCGCATCCGTTATCTGTTCGTCGGTCGCGCCGAAGTTCATTCCGACATTGTCACGAATCGAAAGCGGAAGCAGTGCAAAGTCCTGAAAGACCGCAGATATCATATCGGTGTACCTGTCATGATCGACCTCATTGATATCCGTTCCGTCGATCAGTATTTTTCCCGAGGTAGGACAATACAGCTTGCAAAGCAACTTTATCAGCGTGGATTTTCCGGCACCGTTGTAGCCCACTATCGACAAGCGTTCTCCTTTGTGAATCGTCAGACACACATCCTCGAGAGCATAGCTGTCACTGCCGCGATACTTGAACCAGACATGATCAAACACAATCTCATGCATGGTAGCCGAATCTATGGCACGCTTGTTCTTTCCCGCGTAAAACGGTACGGCAAGCGGCTGAATATCCCGAAATGCGCCGACATATTTTGAAGTCACGGAAAAGCTCTGAATTTTCCCGAACAGCGTCGATGCGGCAGACATAAAACCGGACACAGCGCCGATATAGACGGTAAAGCTACCGATCGTGATGTCTCCGAGAGCCACCCGATAGGCACTGTATCCGTAAGTCACAACGGTTTGCACAATATTGATGATACCGCCCAGCGTGTCAAACCAAAATCCCTTTCCCTGATTTTCGGAATAAGCCTTCATATAATCCTGCGCGGCGTTATTATATTTGGTCTTGATATATTCGGATGCCCCGTGGACGTTGTGGGAATACCGGGAACCGGAATCGCTTTACGGCG
>OGYO01002340.1_pt1 | contig 10148 bp, 12 predicted proteins | sample 1576561 | NCBI WGS metagenome assembly OGYO01 (sample SAMEA3541507, study PRJEB24748) | human gut metagenome | biome: human gut; feature: human-associated habitat; material: faeces | place: China | collected 2012 | reverse complement strand
GGACATCTTCCAATAATTCTTCCAATATCATTATATTTATTTCCAAAACCACCAAAGCCAAAATCAATTATAGCAGAAACATGATGATTTTCATCTAATAGTATATTACTAGAATTTAAGTCACCGTGAACAAGGCAATTATCATCAGAAGAAAGGGTAGAAGGGTACCAAAATTTCATATCATTTTGAGCAACATGAACATTTAGTAATTCATCTAAAAAATCTGTTAAGTTTAATCCAATATTATGTATGGTAAATATCTTAGATTTATCATAATTTAAATGGTGAAGTTGATACATGAACTTAGCAATTTCATCAGAAATATTTTTTATTTCATCAGCACTTAAGTCATTCATAACTTCAGCAAGTGGAATGCCAGGTATTTTTTTATGAACACTAAATGGTCTATCATTATCATAAAAAATATCTAGTTTTACAGTATTAAAGTCTGTTTTACCATAAATATATTTGGCAAATTCATAATCTTTAACAATTGTTCTAGACCAAAACTCATCTCTAGGAAATCTAAAGAAAAAGTTACCTTCAGATGTTGTAACCTCATAAACTATATTAGTCCAACCAGTTGGAATTTGTTTTAAACTAATTATTTCTTTATCATTTAATGTGTTTTTGATAATTTTTTCAAAATTATCATCTAAAGTAAAGTATGTATTATTCATATAACCTCCAAATTATTTACTAATTAAATTTCTTATTAAGTTTAATAGTTGTTCTTCTGATTTTTTGTCATAATTATTATATAATATATAATCAAATTTACTTTGAAAAACCTTATCATTCATAAATCTGTTATATTGTTCATCAATTTCATTGATTCTTTCAATTTCTTTTTCTTTAGAAAGGTTTCTTTCTTTAGCTTTTGTTTTAGGAACACTAAGATCTTGAGGTAAAATGTATATTGTTTTTATATCTGGTTTTATTTTTTTCCAATCATCAATCATTGTATAATGCATTTCAAAAACCATATTATCATCAGAAAATATTTCATCTTTTAAATAAGCATATCTTCCACCAAATACCTTAAAATCATAAACAATTTTATTTTGTTCTTTTAATTCATCTAATTCTGAATCGGTAATAAAAATCCCATCAACGCCATTTTTTTCACCTATTCTAATAGGTCTTGTCCTTATAGTATTTACTTTATGAAAATTTAACTCTTCAACCAATCTTTCCTTAAAATAAGATTTTCCAATACCAGTAACACCTGAAAGAGCTAATAACATTATTTATCAATCCTTTTTATTATAATATTTTTCCGTATTGCTTACGAATACGAAGTTCTGCATCTTTTTTTGCTATATCCTCACGTTTGTCATATAATTTTTTACCTTTTCCAATTCCTAGTTCAACTTTTACAAAGTTGCCAGAAAAATAAAGGCTAATAGGAACAAGTGAATAGCCTTTTTGTTTTATAAGACCAACTAATTTAAAAATTTCACGTTTATTTAATAACAGTTTTCTGTCTCTTAAAGGGTCTTTATTAAAAATATTTCCTTGTTCATAAGGACTTATATGCATACTATACAAATATACTTCGCCGTTTTTTATACCTGCATAGCTATCTTTTAAATTAACCTTACCATTACGAATAGATTTTATTTCAGTACCATAAAGTACTATTCCTGCTTCTAATGTATCTATTATGTCATAATTATGTCTGGCAGTAGGGTTCGTAGCGATAATTTTTTTAGACATGTATGTAACGCTCCTTAAAATTCATAATATAAATATTATAACATGTGTGTCAAGAAAAGGGAAGACATACATGTTATAAATTTACTACTTATTCATTATCATCATGATGATATGTTGTTGTGTTTTGGTTTTGATTTGCATAGAAAAGAACTAATGCTACTATAATAATTGCAACTACAGCGATAATTAACCAACTCCAAACAGCATTAGAAGTATTTCCAAATAATCCAGAGCTTGTTGTATCTGTAGCTGTTCTGGTTGCATTATAATTTGTATTTCTATTATTAGTATTCATCATATTATTAGTATCATTTTTTATATCATTACCTACGTCTTTAGCACCATTATCAATAGAATTTAATCCATCTTTTATGCCATTAGCAATACCTTTACCTGCATCTTCAACTACATTTTCGGTTCCACCAACGGCATTTCTAATATTATTTACGGCATTATTCATATTTTTATTAGCTGCAAATGTATAAGGAACCATAAAAAATGAAAAAATAACTAATAAAGTAGCAATTGCAAAAAATCTTTTTTTCATAAAGGTAAATAACCTCCTTTTCTCAAAACTAAGCTCAAAAATGCTCAATATTAGTATTTATAATTTTATATAAAATATTCTGATAAATAGTGGAAAGAAAATAAAAAAAACGACTTTTAAAAGTCGCTTATATTTATCCATTTAATCTTATTAAAATTGCTATAGCAAGTAATATTATAATAACACCAACTGCTATGAATATTATATTTATAATACTTGATATTCCTAAACTAGTTTCTTGTGCAGAAGAAATCCCAGTAGGTTGTAAAACTTCTGATTCAGAATTGTTATTATTTAAAGTATTATCAATAACATTATTATTTTCTTGATTTGTTGTATCAGTATTATTAGGAACTTCAGAATTATTAGAGTTGTCTATATTGTCAGTAGGACTATCAGTTCCAGGTAAATCTAAGTTTATATCAGTAGCGCAAACAAAAGTAGTAAGAGATACAAAAGCAACTAACAAAATTAAAAATATTTTAAGAATTATTTTATTCATAATAAACCTCCTGAGAACAATTTAATTACTAATTTTTTTATACTATATAATCATACACAAATTAATAAAAAAAGTCTAGCAATTTTATGAAAAAAATAAAAAATATAAAAACAAATATAAAAAATAAAAGTCTATTGAATAAAATGAATACTTAATATAAAATAGGAATAAATACTAAAGAGGAGGTATCTAAAATGGAAAATATAAAATTAGACTTGAACCATAGTAATATAAAACAAGAAGAAATAATGATATATGCAAGTAAAGTAACAAAAATACATGAAGAATTACATGAAAAATCAAAGGATGAAAATGAATTTTTAGGATGGTTAGATTTACCATCAGACTATGATAAAAAAGAAGTAGAAAAAATAAAAAAATGTGCAAAAAAAATTCAAAAAGATTCTGAGGTACTAGTTGTAATAGGAATAGGAGGATCATATTTAGGAGCAAGAGCAGTAATTGAATCTCTTACAAATACATTCTATAATTCTTTACCAAAAGAGCAAAGAAAAACTCCTCAAATATTATATGCAGGAAACAACTTAAATCCTAATTACTTAAATGATTTAATAGAATTAATAGGAAACAGGGACTTGTCAATAAATGTAATATCAAAATCAGGTACTACGACTGAACCAGCAGTTGCTTTTAGAATTTTTAGAGAATTATTAGAAAATAAATATGGACTTGATGAAGCAAGAAAAAGAATATATGTTACAACAGATAAGGAAAGAGGAGCTCTAAAACAAATTGCTGATGAAGAAGGATATACAACATTTGTTATTCCTGACAATATTGGTGGAAGATATTCAGTATTAACAGCAGTGGGATTATTACCAATTGCAACAGCTGGAATAAACATAGATAAATTATTAGAGGGTGCTAAAATAGCACAAGGAAAATATTTAGACAAGAATCTAAAATATAATGACTGCTATAAATATGCGGTTGTTAGAAATATTTTATATAAAAATGAAAAAAATATCGAAATATTAGTAAGCTATGAGCCTAAACTACACTATATTATAGAATGGTGGAAACAATTATATGGAGAGAGCGAAGGAAAAGACTTAAAAGGTATATATCCTACTGGAGCTGAATTTACAACTGATTTACACTCTTTAGGCCAATACATACAAGAAGGAAGAAGAAATTTATTTGAGACAGTAATTGATATTAAAGAAGCAGATTCAGATGTATTTATAAACCAAGATGAAGATAATTTAGATGAGTTGAATTACTTAGTAGGTAAAGGCTTAGACTATGTTAATAAAAAAGCTATGGAAGGAACAATTAAAGCACATGTGGATGGTGGAGTTCCTAATATAATATTAACAGTAGATAAATTAAATGAATGTACAATAGGACATTTAATATATTTCTTTGAACTTGCATGTGCAATGTCTGGAAGATTGCTAGAAGTAAATCCATTTAATCAACCTGGGGTAGAAAAATATAAGAAAAACATGTTTAGATTATTAGGAAAACCTGGTTACGTTGAAGAAAAAAAGGTTAAAGAAGAGAAAGCTGAAAAGCCAAAAAGAGGCAGAAAAAAGAAAGAACAAAAAATATAAAAAATTAATAAAAATTTGTTGACATAGAATAATAAAGTGTGCTACAATATTCTATGTCAACAAAACATAAGCGGATGTGGCGGAACTGGCAGACGCGCTGGTCTTAGGAACCAGTACCAACGGTGTGGAGGTTCGAGTCCTCTCATCCGCACCAATAACGAATCTGTTCGAACTACAGATACAAAAATCAATCAGAAAATAAATTTGGTTGATTTTTTTGTTGTCTAAAAACAATATAAAAATCATCCAAATGAAATGATGGTGTTAAAATTGAAAATAATTAAACAAGAATTACAATTTGAAGAATGTCTAAAACAGAGACTTGAATTTATATGTGAATTTTCTAAAGTTTCTCCTACTTTTATAAAATGTAGCATAAGAAAATTAGAAAAAACTAATCTTACATATATTGAACCACATAAAGTAATTATTAAAAGTATTACTTTTTTAGGTTTCAATTATTCAAATGATGTGTATATTTCAAACTTATCAAAAAATAAGTAATCTATTCAATGAAGAAAAAGTATTAGAAAAAGATAATTGGAGAGATTCAACTATTGTTAATATACTTCAAAACGAAATAGAACTTGATATTATAGGTACAGTAATAGCTGTAAAGCAAATTAATTTCAGAGAATCTATTTGCAAACCTTGTCAGGAACTATTTGATAAAGGGTATATTGATACTAATAAACCAGCTATATTTGGTAATGTGCTTGGTAATGTTCGATTTAGTAATTATCTATCTGAAGAAGAATTTGGCGAAATAATATTGAGATTACAACAATACTATGATGTTCATTTTACAGAGGCAACATACTATGTGCAAAATCAAATGTTTTACTTTAACTTTGTAGAAGATAATAGTATAATTGTTAGAGTATTTCCTTTAGAGGACTATTATAAACTAGATCCAGATAATAAAATGGAAACTTATAAATTTGGAATAATCTATATTAACGAAGAAGATAAATTTCAAATGCAAGAAATTGACGCTGCTTTTGATTATATACCAGATGAAACTAACACTAGTGTGATTTATTCAAAAGATACCACTCCTATTTCAGTAGGTGTTAAACCAGTAAGGTTCTGCGAAGAAAATGCATAGGAGTTGGAATACACAAAAATTATTTAAAAGAAAAAAAGCAAACAGTTAAATCAAATATGTTTAACTGCTTACTTAATGATGGGTATTTATTAGAAATATTACAAAATTATACTGTTTTGTAATATTTGATGAAACTCCCCTGGAATAATTTGTAAATACATTGAAAATTTATCAATTATATGATAATATATTAATAAATAATATATGTAAGGAGTGTATTAATTATGGAAAATTTAAATTTTAGAGTTATGATGGGGGTAATCCCTGGATATGGACATGAAAACAAAGAGTTAACAGCAAGTAATGCATATGAAGTGGGTATGCAAACATGGAATGAAGCAGTAGAAGAAATTTTAAATACTCAAAGTAATCCGGATAATCCTGAAAGTCCAAAATTTTATAATGTTGGCGGAAAAATTGTACCTGCTTTAGCAGTATATTCTAAAAATTTTGGTTGCCCTGTTGGTGGAGAAGTAGGAATTCAAGTAGAGTCTTCAATTAGTGAAAATCAAAATAAAGAACTATATAGACAATCTGTAATAGAAACAATAAAAGTAGCTATGGCAAAATTAAGTCAAAGCACAACAACAGTAGAATGGGCTGACGGAGATAAAAGTAAAGGTACAACATATATATCTGAAGGCGGTAAAGAAATTGATGAAAATGATTCATTAGAAGGAATTGAACATTTTTCTGTTTCTTTAGGAGATGGAACACACTCAAATGAAGAGTATGTAAGAATTGGTAGTGCTATACAAGATGCAATGGATATTGTTTCATCTACTGGAACAGGAAAAGCAGATGAAAAATATTATATGATTTCTGGAATAATGACACCTGCACAGAACGAAAATGGTGGAATTCAATTTAGTGCATCACAAAACCCAAGATATGGACAAACAAGTAATGAATTATATAGACAATCAGTTGTTAAAACAATAGAACAAGTAATGAAAGCTTTAGGGCAAAAATCTGCTACTATTAAATTTGGAGAGGAAGAAATTTCTTTAGATTTAGAAGAAATCTTAAAACAACAAAATGGAATTGGAGAAATATCTGAATAGTAAATATAGGAGAAGATTTCAATGACAAAGGAATAATTATTAGCAAATTTAAAACATATTATATGCAAAATAATAATGTAAATTTTAGAGATATTCTTAAAAATATTAATATCGAAGAAACAGATAAAATCTTAGATTCAACAACAGGATATAATATACTAGATGCTAATACTAGAGATGACGGAAGAATACATTTACAATATAATATGCAAATAGAAGCTCCTGAACATATAGAAAAATTATTGGAACTTATATTTGAAAATATAACTCCACCAATTGAATATAATATTTTTCTTAAAGGATCTACAGTTAAAATTGAGAATGAATGGGGTCGATTTGATGAATTACAATATGAAGAAAGAGACAACACTACTTTATGGAGATCAATAGAATTAGTAGTTGATTTTATATTTTAGAAGACAAAGAAAGAGCTGAAGAATTGTATTCATTACTTCAAAAATACTGTTATGCTAATAGAGATAATGCAATTCAAAATTCATGGGTGGTTCCAGATATAAGGATATATGGCAAAGAAAAGATTGGAAATACTGTTCCGATAGGAGTAAAAAGAACATTGGCAGGAAAAAAAGAAATTATGGTTTTAGTGGATAGTGAGCAATTTAGTGAAAAAATATATGTTAATCCAGAATTAAAAGAATTTATTATAGAGCCAGAGAAGGAGAAAAAACATATGAAAAAATTATTTATTGTCCCTAATAACGATGCCGAAGCAATAAGAATACAAAAGTTAATTCAAGAAAACAATACTGGCGAATATGAAATAATAATAACAGGGCAAGATTGGCGGTGCTTCTTATGAAGGTTTAGAGCCAGATATACAGAAAAAAATATTAGAAGCACAACAAAATGGTGTAGAAATTTATATAATCGAGTTAAAAGGTGTGCCAAGTAATAGTGGAATTACAAGTATAGATCATCATAAGTATTATGATAATGAAGAAAAAACAGCTATTGGAGAAAGAACTTCTATTGAGCAAGTTGCTGATATTTTAGGGATAGAATTATCTGATTTTGATATGATGATAGCTGCAAATGATGTAGGCTATATTCCTAAAATGATAAAAATGGCTGAAGAACTTGGCTTATCAGAAGAAGAAAAAGCATTAATAATTGAACGAATAGATAAACTAGAGAGTTTGGCTAAAGTTCCAATGCAAATTGGACAACCTCGAACCTCTACAGATGAAATTCCAGATATTGAACAAATTGCTGAAGAAAGAAAGCAAAGCAATGTAAGAATTGCCCAAAGAGCTGTTGATCAAGCATATATTTATGATGATAGATTTATATGGATAGATTTAGAAGATTTTAATTGTCAAAGAGAAGTAACAAATATACTATATAAGATGGGCAAATATGTTGATATGGGATATAACAATATAGTTGTTTCTTCAATAGATAAGAAAAATAATAGACGATTAGTATATTTTGGTAATAGGGAAATTATAAATGAATTAAATGGAAATATGGAAGATATCAAGATACGTTGGACTGGAGGAGAGCCAGAGTCAGGTTTCTTTGGACTTCAATTAAGCGATGACGAAGATTTTGAACAAGTTGCTTGTCGTATGAAATATCTATTAGAGGAAAGAATTTTAGGGTATCATAGAATTGTAAGACCTGAAGATATTATAACTTCTCAAGAATCAACAAAGTATGAAAAAAATATCAGAGTACATGAAATAGCAAATCCTCAAACATTTCATACAGCTATTAGTGCATCACAAGATAATAATGCACATTCAGCATTTGTACATGTATATGAACCAGAAGAATATGCAGAAAAAAGGTTATTTTTAGTTAATGCAGGTTGTGCAGGTTGTGCTGTTACTAAAGATGGAGATGTTGTATCAGTATTTAAAAATGACAATATGGCTAAAAAAGATGATGTAGAAAAAATATCAACAGCCTTATTGTTAACAGCAATAGAGAATGGTGGAAAAAAGCTAGATTTTTTTGATGGATTCTTACCAAAAAACTATATGAAACATGGATTTATCCCCGTATGTAAAGTCCCTTTTAATGATGAATTTGCTCCAGATGGATGGAATTTCGAAAGAGATGGTAGACCATTTATAATTTTTTTTAGACATAATGGAAAAAGCGTTGATGAAATATTAAAAGAAAAAAATGAAGGAACCTATACAATTTATGATTTAGAATCTTTACCAATAATTGAAGATTATGATGAAGCAGCGCAATATAGAGATGATGCTATAGAACGTGAAGAAGCTGCTAGAATTACAGAAGATATTAAGGAAGGACCAAACCATTATGAATAATTATATCGAAATATTATTAGATACAAATTTTTTGAATGATTATAGATATGTGTCTAAAGAACAATTTATGATTTTTATAAAAATGCATATAACTAAAATATTAAAACAAATAGATATAGTAAATTTTGCTAATATAGAATATAGTGCATTAAATAATATAGAACAGGAAATCTATAATATATTGGCTTCAAGTATTAAATTATATTCTAGTATTCTAGAAGATGAACTAAAGTATGAAGAACTAGATGATGTGATTTATGAATTAGTTAAAAGAAAAATTTTTAATGATGCTATAGATAATATTATTATTTTAGGAGAAATTGAATATTTAAAAATAGATAATGTAATAGATAAACTAAAAAGTATTTATTATTATTTATTAGAATTGGAAATATATAATTATTATAATGTTGAAAATTTGAAATGGAAGAATGAAAAACAAAAGCAATATGTTATAAATAAAGTTAAGTATAGTTCATTACTTCAAAATAAGATAAAACAAGAATTTATACAAAACGGAACATTAACTAAGAAAAATATGTATTTATATAATAAAACTATTGGAATTATTTCAACATTTCCAATAAAAGAAATAATAATTAAATATAATGATAAAATTTTGACAGATATTTATAAAATAAAATATTTAGTAACTTTAGAAAGTAAATTACAAAAATGTAGTGACAACAAAATACTAGAAAAAAGAAATGAAACAATAGTAATTGAACACAAAAGTTTTTTAAAAGAATTATTAGATAAATATAAAAGATTAATAGAAAAGAAAGATTCTAGCATAAGTAAGTTAGAAAAAGAAAATACTCAATTACAAAAGGAAAATGATATTAAACAAAATACAATTATTAACTATGCTAATTGTATAAATGAGTATAATAACTTATCATGGATTAAGAAATTAAAAAGAATTTTAAAAAAAGATGATATAAAATTATTATAGAAAATCCCCCCGAAAGCAGTTCGCTATTCGAGGGGTAAACGGTTTTACAGGTTCATATAGCACAGAGCAGCGGCTCGGCTATCGAACAGAGGGTTGTGGGTTCCGCCCGGTTCCGGCTTAGGAACTTTGATGCCGTGGCCAGCGTTGTAGGTATCGACCGACGTGCAGTCAAAACCTGCCTGCTTCAGGCATCCAGCGATATCCAACCAAGGATACGCTCCGTCCCAATCGCCGATGAAGCCTTTGTCGTGCATATCGAGGATAACACGAGCTTCAACAGGGACACCCATGTGGAAGATGACGTCGGCATCAGCCTTATATTATGTGCGACGATTGACGTCGCACAAGAAAACCACGTGCTATGCACGTGAGG
>OGYO01002339.1_pt1 | contig 10150 bp, 7 predicted proteins | sample 1576561 | NCBI WGS metagenome assembly OGYO01 (sample SAMEA3541507, study PRJEB24748) | human gut metagenome | biome: human gut; feature: human-associated habitat; material: faeces | place: China | collected 2012 | reverse complement strand
TAAATTGACCTCCTGACACCTCTGTCAATTGGTCCAACTTTTTGTCCGCGTCCCCGGTTGATCACCATGATCGAAGCGAGGTTTAGCTGTCCCCGTTAGGGGAAAGTGGCGCCGGAGGCAACGAAAGGGGTTCATTGCTTATTTTCTCGAGCCTCAGCTCGTTTGTCCATTTTTATCACCATCCTCCCATCTTTTTCCAATGTTTTATTCATTATTTCTTAGCTTATGTATCTTTCGCATGATTATTACGTGAGTTTTATTTTTCATGATATAATAAGGAAGTTTTACGAAAACAGGAACATTTCTTGAATTCACGAAATATATTGCGAGGTATTGTATGAAAAAAGTCATTCTTCCGTCATTAGCCTGGACGGCGGGACTGTCGCTCTTGATTGCGCTGATCCTTCATCTGGGCGGGGATTTCCCGGACCTTCGAAGCTATGTCCAGCCGCGTCTGGGCGTGGGGGTTCTGGTTTTCCTCATTGTTTCCCTGGGCCTTTTCTCTGTCTTTGGCAAAGCGTTCCTGAAGAAATTCTTCCCATGGGCGGCGGTGCTGCCGATCCTCTGGATGGCGACCTTCACCTGGGCGTACGGTTTCGCGTCGCTTCCTGAAAAGAAGCACCTCGGCGATTACTATGTCCTGGGCGGCGTTGCTTTCGGGCTTCCTTACGTCTACCTGACAATTACGGAGAAAATCAATCAGCGCCTGCCGAAGCTTCGTTTCCTCTGGGAACTCATTGCGGGCCTTTTCGCCTTCTTCATGACAATCTGCCCCTTCATCTATATCGGCTACTACATCCTCTTTGGCGGGGAAATGGACATGTTCGCCATGATGGCCGTCCGTTCCACCCATATGAAGGAAATCCATGATTTCCTGGCCACGATGGGATCGCCTGTCAGAATCATCGGCGCCGTCTTTGCCTTCCTCTTTGTTCTTGCCGTTTCCTTCACCTTTGTCCATTCGATGGTAAAGGCAGCGCGCGGCATGAAATCTCCGCTCCGCGGCACGTCCAAAGGATACCTCATCGGACTTGGCGTCCTCTTCGTCCTTTTCTTCGGCGGCTTCTACCGTCAGATCATCCACGTCTTCCCGATCACTATCGTCCGTACGATGGACAGCAAGGGAAGCGAATTCCAGCTCCTCCAGAAACTCACGGACAACCTGGATAAGAACGTGAAGAAGATGACCTTCGTCGATCCCGGCGCAGGCATCACAGAAGGTACGCACATCGTCATCATCGGCGAAAGCGCGAACCGCGACCACATGAAAGTATTCAACCCGTCCTATCCGGAAAACACGACGCCATGGCTCTCTTTCGTCGCCAATACACCGGACTTCGCACTGGGCTACATGGCATACTCGAACTTCCCGAATACGCTGATGTCCCTTTCCTATGCCATGACATCGGCCAACCAGTACAATGACAAATCCTTCGCTGACGTCGTAAGCATGGTCGACGTAGCCAAAGCAGCCGGCTACCGCACGGACTGGATTTCCTTCCACAACAGAAGCTCCCTCTCCAGCGCCGGCGTCACCATGATCGCCGAACGCTCCGACGGCTCCTACTGGGAAAAGAACTACGACGGCTACACCTTGGAAGTCCTGAAGAAACTCCCGCCGGCCAAGAAACGCGTCATCTTCATCAACATCGACGGCAGCCACTACACCTACCTCGCCCGCGTTCCGATCGACAAGAGAGACGAACTCGGCATCCCGTCTAGCGACCCGTACCATGACTATGACCTGACCATTGCCTATGACGACGAAGTCATCCGCGACATCTTCGAATACGCGAAGAAGAACCTGAACCTCCAGACCATGGTCTACTTCTCCGACCACGGCGAGAACATGGAACACTACCACACAGCGTCCCCGTTCTACTACGACATGGTCCACATCCCGTTCTTCGTCTACCTCTCGCCATCCTACCAGGCAGCCCACCCGGGCCTCATGCCAGCCCTGAAGTCCCATGAACACCAGGTCTTCACCAACGACCTCGCCTTTGACACCGTCACCGGCATCTGGGATGCAAAGACGAACTACTACAACCCTGAATATGACTTCTCCTCGCCGAAGTACAGCCTCAACATGGACAACGCAAGAACCATGGAAGGTAAACACAAGATCTCCGACGATCCATTTTTGAAAAAATAGAAATAGGAAATAAGAAATAAGAAAAGGCTGTGACGAAATGAGCAATCATCTCGCCACAGCCTTTTTGCATCACTCTTCATTCTCAAAATCAATCATATTTCACTCTTCTGTATGACACTGATAACAAAAAGATAACGAGATAAAGCGAAAAATAGAAACGTTTGTCATATTTGGAATATAGTTCGAGTTTATGGCTAATTTCGGTGTTTTGTATTCTTTCGAATATGCGGAAATAGCAAATAAAATATAACTAAAAAATAAATAATGCATCCTAGTGAAATTGAGAATGTTTTGTGCTATATTAAGGCTAATAAGGCGCATATGCGCGAAGGTGGATATTCTTAATTCCCGGGAAAGCCCCTAGTTAAGAAACACTTTTTTATGGGGTGAAAAATGATGAATGAGATAGATTTGACTAAGGTCGATTTTGAGAAGCCTTTCATGGCCGGTCTAATGGACGGGATGCCTGGAGGCTTTTTTGTGTACCGCGGGGATGAGACCAAGAAGATTATTTATGCCAATCAGAAGCTTCTGGATATTTTCGACTGCGATACATGGGATGAATTCGTCGAGCTGACGGGAGGGACATTCATCGGGATGGTCTATGCAAGAGACCGGATGATCGTCCATGATTACGTCCGCCGCGCCAGGGAATCAGGAAGGACGTCCGGCGTGACGAATTACAGGATCCACACGAAGAAGGGCGTCTTCAAGTACGTGCAGAATTACGCCAATTTCGTCAATGATTACGTGGAAGGAAGACTTGTCTACGTATTCATCGCAGCGGCAAGATCCACGCATGACCGTCTGACAGGTCTTCCCAGCATGCTAAATTTCCTTGACTACGCCAATTCGCCGAAGAATGAAATCTTCAGGAGCGGGAAGATTCCTGCCATGGTCGCTTTCGATTTCTTCGGCTTCAAAGTCTACAATACACGCTACGGCATACAGGAAGGGAACAAGCTCCTCGTCGAGTTCTCCATTATCCTGAAAGATATTTTCGGAAAGAACAGCGTCTCCCGCTTCGGCGAAGACCATTTTTATGTCCTCACCTGCGCCGGCGGGATCAGGGAGCGCCTCGATGAAGTCTTCGAACGCCTCTCAAAAGCCAATCATGGCCGCACCGTCCCCGTCCGTTCCGGCGTCTATATTTATGACATGGATGATGCCGTCAGCGCCTCGGAAGCCTGCGACCGCGCGAAGATGGCCTGTGACGTGGACCGCCATTCGTACATGTCCTTCTACAACATCTTCGACAAGAACCTCCTTGAGAAGGAAAGGACGAGAAGCTTCGTCCTCCTGAATATCGGGGATGCGCTCAAGAACCATGAAATAGAAGTCTACTACCAGCCACAGGTCGATGCCCGGACAGGGAAACTCTGCGGCGCCGAGGGCCTTGCCAGATGGAATTCGCCGAAAGCAGGCTTCATGATGCCGGGCAAATTCATCCCCGTCCTCGAAGCAGCGAACTTCACCTACAAGCTCGACATTTACATCATCCGTCAGATTGCCAGAGACTTCAGGAAATGCATCGAAGAAGGCACACCAATCGTGCCCGTTTCCTTCAACTTCTCCAGAACCGACTTCGAGACCTGCAATCCGTACGAAGAACTCCAGAAAGCCGTTAAGGAATACAACCTCGAGCCGAAAATGTTCCGCGTGGAAATCACCGAGTCCACCCTGATGTCCGATCCGGCCAAGATCAAAGAACAGATGACACTCTTCCGCAAAGCCGGCTATGAAGTCCTGATGGACGACTTCGGCAGCGCCTATTCCTCTCTCGCTACCCTGCGTGACTTCGACTTCGACGAAATCAAGATCGACATGGGCTTCATGAGGAACTTCAGCGACAAATCCAAGAAAATCATCAGACCCATGATCATGCTCGCCCAGTCCCTCGACGTACACACCCTGACCGAAGGCGTGGAAACCGCCGAGCAGCTCAGCTTCCTCCAGCAGGCTGGCTGCGAAAGGATCCAGGGCTACTACTTCAGCAAACCCATTCCCTACAGCGAATTCGTCCAGAAACTGAAAACCATGGACTGCTGTGATGATCTCAAAGACTGCGAAAAATAATAATAACAATAACAAAGAGGAGAAAAACTATGTCAATGATCGATTCAGAAGCACAGGACTTCACCGTCAGAGCCTACCAGGACTACGAATTCCGCCCCGTTACCAAAGAAGACCTGAAAGGGAATGGAGCGTATTCTTCTTCTATCCGGCTGACTTCACCTTCGTCTGCCCGACCGAACTCCAGGACCTCCAGAACCACTACGAAGCATTCAAGAAGATCAGCTGTGAAATCTACTCCATCTCCTGCGACTCCGTCTACGTCCACAAAGCATGGCACGACCACTCCCAGGCCATCGGAAAAGTAGAATTCCCCATGATCGGTGACCCCGGCCAGGTCCTCACCCGCGCCTTTGACGTCCTCGCCAAGAACGGAAAAGAATCCCAGAGAGCTACCTTCATCATCGATCCCAAGTGCCAGGTCGTAGGCTACGAAATCATCTCCTCCAACGTAGGAAGAGATGCCGAAGAACTCCTCAGAAAAGTAGAAGCCTGCCAGTTCGTCTACGAACACGGTGACATGATGTGCCCCGCAGCCTGGCACCCCGGTGACACCCCGCTCGTACCGGGAAATGACTTGATTAGTGATATTTAAAAAGAAAAAATAAGGAAATAAAAAAGGAGCTGTAGCAAAATGATTGCACATTTTGCCACAGCTCCTTTTTCGCTTTTTCTTTCCTTATATTATCTCTTCTTCAGTGACGGATTTCTTGTTTCAGCGATCCAGGACTTGAAGGTCTCTTCGCTGATGCCGAATTCCTGCTGGACGTAGGGAGCCCATTTCATGGACTTGCTGCGTGCTTTGACGATGTTTTCCATCAGGCTGCCTGTGTGCTGTTCGATGAGGTAGGCGAGGCGGAGCCAGTGGTTCGGGTAGCCTTCGGAAAGGAGTGTCTCTGCTCTCTTGGCATCCATGCCGTAGAAACGGTGGAGACGGTCGGCTCTGTGGGCGATGTAGCGTTTGCTGTAGATCTCCGGGGTCAGGCCGAGTTTCTTTTCGATGCGGCCCCATGGGTCGTCTTTTCTCATGTCGAGGATTTCGCCGGCTGTCTTGCCTGAGAGGCAGGAGAGGAGGGCGGCTTTGTCGACGTCGTTGAAGCGGAAGCCTCTGGAAAGGATTTCCTTCGCTTCGTCTTCAGAAATCTGGTATTTATGATGGATGCTGCGGATCTGGTCATCCATGGACATTTCGGTACTTCTCATCATGGAAAGTGCCTCCTTTATAAAAAATTTATGATACTTTCTAATTATATCATAAGAATTGAATAAGAAATTTTATAGGATGATAGAAAATAGAGATACAAAGTGACGGGTTCCGCATGAAATTTGAAACGAAACGTGTTTTTTGTTAAAATAACAACGTTATTCTATTTTTCCCCGAGAGGTGAATGATGTTTTTACATGAGATTATAAAGGGTGCCGATCCGGCGCATCTGGTGTTCGAAGGCGATGCCGTCGTCACCTATGGCGAGCTGGAAAAAACAGTCGCCCGCTACAGAAATACGCTGTATGAAATGGGAGTCCGCCAAGGGGAACGTGTAGGCCTCTATACCGCCAACCGCGCAGAATTCGTCTACGTATTCATGGCAGTGGTCAGCCTTGGCGCTATTATCATCCCGATCAACAATTCGCTCGTCGACCGCGAAGTGGATTACATCCTCCGCGATTCCGGTTCCATGCTGCTCATCACGGACACTGTGCTGGAAGTTTCCTGCCCGTCCATCGGCATCCATGACCTGGACTACAAGACAAAGAAGGAAATCGCACCGGCTGCCCCGGATTTCCCGGAAGATGTTACCGAAGATGACGTCTGCGCGCTGGTTTATACGTCCGGCACGACAGGAAGCCCGAAGGGTGCTATGCTGACGCACAGGAACCTCGTGTCGAATGTGGAGCAGTACCTGCAGCGCATCACTTTCGTACCGGAAGACAAGGTTCTCTGCGTCCTGCCGATGTTCCACGCTTATGGCCTCACGACCGTCGTCAATGCCGGCCTCTACGCGCATGCGACCATCGTCATCCTGCGCTCGAAGAGCCCGTCTGAAATCACGAACACGATCGTGGAACATTCTGTGACGATTGCCATCATGGTACCGCCGATGTACAACCTCCTGGCCCGCCGCGGCGAACCGGAAGTCATGAAATCCGTGCATACCTTCATTTCCGGAGGCGCATCGATTCCGCAGCCTGTATCCCAGGCATTCCACAACCGCTACCACCATCCGGTTCAGGAAGGCTACGGTCTGACCGAAGCATCTCCGGTCGTCTGCATGATGCCGGCCGGAAAACCTAAGTACCTGACAAGCGGCCCCGTCCTTCCGGGCGTCGAAGCCTATGTCAGGACAGAATCCGGCGGCCCGTACGTGCCGGGCACCGTGGGCGAGCTCATGGTCCGCGGCAGCAACGTCATGAAAGGCTACTGGGAAAAGCCCGAGGAGACCAGGAAAGTCCTCACCGAGGACGGATGGCTCCATACCGGCGATCTGGCGTACATGGATGACGAACAGTACATCTATATCGTCGATCGTATCAAAGATTTGATCATAATGAACGGGGAAAACATTTACCCCGGTGAAGTCGAAGACTGCATCTACGAAGTGGAAGGCGTCGGCGAATGCGCCGTCGTCGGTCATCCGGACCCGCTCCGCGGCCAGGCCGTGTGGGCATACGTCGTCATGAAGGACGGCTATGAGTTCGATGAAATGAAGATCAGAAGGCACATGTCCAAGAACATCGCCAGCTACAAGATCCCGCGCCGCTTCATCCCCCTGGATGCCCTCCCGAAGAACGCGACAGGAAAGATCCTGAAACGCGCCCTCCAGGACAACTAAGACTGACCGGAAATCCCCGAAAAAAGGGGAGCTGCGACAAAATCCGCAATCGTTTTGTCGCAGCTCTTTTCATGTCTTTATTGGACAAACGGCCGTTTTTGATTCGAAGGAAATCACGCCCATCGGGCGGGTTTATGCTATAATAATTTTGTATGGAGTCTTGAAAGACTAATATTTTTTGACTCCGCAGTTTCGCATGCAAGGAAACCGCGGGCATTCCTCAACAGGAAGGAAGAAGGACACATGGCAACAGCAATGGTAATCGGCGCCCAGTGGGGCGATGAAGGCAAAGGCAAGATCGTTGATTATCTCGCCGCGAAGGCAGACGTCGTAGTACGTTCTCAGGGAGGAAACAACGCAGGCCATACAGTCGTAACGGGAGGCAAAGCATATCCGCTGCGCCTGATGCCAAGCGGTATCATGTACCCGGGAACGATCTGCATCGTCGGCACAGGCGTCGTCGTCGATCCAAAGAGTCTTCTCGAAGAAATGGAAAACCTTGAAAAACAGGGCATCGACGCAAAACACCTTCAGATCTCCACGAGAGCACAGGTCGTATTCCCATACCACATCCGTCTCGATGAAGCCGAAGAATCCCGCAAGGGCAGCCGCAAGATCGGCACAACAAAGAACGGCATCGGACCGTGCTACGCAGACAAGATCAACCGTATCGGCATCCGCATCTGCGACCTCATGGACAAGGAAACTTTTGCTGAAAAACTGAAATACAACGTAGAACAGAAAAACCTGCTCCTCGAAAAACTCTACGGCATGGAAGGCTTCGACTACGAAACCATGCTCAATGACTACCTCGGATACGCAGAAAAACTCCGTCCGTACGTCAAAGACACCAACTACACAGTCCAGCAGCTCGTCAAAGAAGGCAAGAACGTCCTCTTCGAAGGCGCTCAGGCATCTATGCTCGACTGCGACAACGGCACCTATCCGTACGTCACCTCTTCCCATCCGACCGCCGGCGGCGCATGCATCGGCGCAGGCATCGGACCGCACATGATGCAGAACATCTTCGGCGTCGTCAAAGCATACAGCACCCGCGTAGGCGAAGGCCCGTTCCCTACAGAACTCCATGACGAAACCGGCGAATACCTGAGAAACACCGCTCACGAATTCGGCACCGTCACAGGCCGCCCGCGCCGCATCGGCTGGCTCGACACCCGCGCCGTCCGCTACGCAGCAGCCCTGAACTCCTTCGATTACCTCGCCATCACCCGCCTCGACATCTTAGACGGCATGGAAGAAATCAAAGTCTGCACAGGCTATGAATACGAAGGCAAAGAAGTAGAAGAATACCCGGCTGACCTGAAATTCCTGGGCAAGATCACCCCGGTCTATAAGACATTCAAAGGCTGGAAAGAAAAAATCAGCGACATCCGCGATTACAATGAACTCCCGGCCCTCTGCCGCGAATACCTCGAAGGCATCTCCAAACTCATCGGAGTACCGATCGGCATCGTATCCGTAGGCCCAAGCCGCGAACAGACCATTGTCCTCAAAGACGTATTCTAAGATTAGAATAAGAATAGGGACCCCCCCCGAAGCCAAGCTTCGGGGGGTTTGTCGTGGGGGGAAAAGGGGAGAGAAAACAGGAAAACCGCCCAGGGGCGAGGGAAAAGAGAAAACCGAACAACCGCTGCGCGGGAAAAACCGCAGAAAAGCAAAGGTACGCTTTCAGTTTAGAAAAGTCATGATGACCAGCTGCGACGCCAACGAGGGCAAGAGCTTCATCTGCTTCCAGCTCGCCGAGCGCCTGGCTTTTCTGGGCTATTCGGTCATCATGGTCGATGCCGACCTCAGAAAGTCCGTCTTTCTCAGCCGCTATGACGTCGCCTGCAAGGACCCTGTCCTGGGCCTTACCCATTTCCTGGCCGGAAGGTGCGCCATGGAGCAAATTGAGTATGCGACCAACATCCCCAACCTCTACGTGGTTCCCAGCGGCAAGGAGGTCATCAATTCCCTGCCCCTGCTCACCTCCGCGCGCTTCGCTTCCCTGATGAAGGACCTGGGCAGGCGCTACAACTTCGTCCTCGTGGACGCGCCTCCCGTCGGCCTGATTGTCGACGCCGCCATGATTGCCAATGTCTGCGACGGCACACTCTTCACCGTCACCAACGAGCGCATCTCCCGCCGTGAGCTCAAGTCCGCCATCCGTCAGATTCAGAACTCCGGCTGCGCTGTCCTTGGCATCATCCTTAACAAGGTCGTCATGGAAACGCACAAATCCAGGAAGTATTATTATAAGTCCTACTACTCCCATTACAGCAGCGAGGAGTACGTCAGCAAGGATAAAAAGCCCACCGCCCAGTCTCCCAAGCGCCTGTCGCACCGCGAAGGGGCCTCGCACGCCTCGGCCGCCGCTGAAAAGCAGAAGGTGGGCGAAGACTGATGGGCTTTGTCGACATCCATCAGCATGTCGTCTACGGCGTGGACGATGGCCCCAGGTCTGCGGAGGAGTCTCTGGAAATGCTGCGCCTGGCCCAGCGGGACGGCGTAACGCACATCATTGCCACCAGCCATGCCTATCCCGCCATGGAGCCCTTTCCTGCGGAGCGCTATCTACGCCATCTCGGCGTGCTGCGCCAGGCCTGCCGGGATGAGGGAATCGCCGTTTCGATCTCCGCCGGCTGCGAGATCTTCTATTCCGATGTCGCCATCCGCCAGCTTCAGGAGCGCCGCATCCCCACCTTAGCGGACACGTCCTGCGTTCTGGTTGAGTTTGACCCACTCACACCCTGGGAGGGCATCCTCGACGCGGTCCGCAAGCTCTCCAACCGGGGCTATCGGACCGTCGTTGCGCACTGCGAGCGCTATCAGGCGCTCTATGGCCGCCTGGAGGAGATTCGCCGGCTCAGGAGCGAGTTCCCCGTTGCCTTTCAGATCAACGCCAACACCATCATCGGGCGTCTGCCCCGGAAGGTGCGCAAATTCCGCGACGGGATGCTCGACGGCGGCCTGACCGACTTCATCGCCTCGGACGCCCACAACTGCACCAGCCGCCCCATCCGCCTCGCCCAGGCCTTTGCGGAGATAGAAAAGCGCTTCGGTGCTTCCCTTGCGCGGGCGCTGTTTGTGG
>OGYO01002332.1_pt1 | contig 10172 bp, 9 predicted proteins | sample 1576561 | NCBI WGS metagenome assembly OGYO01 (sample SAMEA3541507, study PRJEB24748) | human gut metagenome | biome: human gut; feature: human-associated habitat; material: faeces | place: China | collected 2012 | reverse complement strand
GATGAGCGTTCGCCTCACACGCGAAAGGTCAGGGGTTCGAGCCCCCTTGCTTCCACTCGAAATAACTATTCAGAGCTCATGACAAGGACTGAATAGTTATTTTTTTAATCAGAGAGCATCGGATAAGTAATGTACGAAAGCACAGAAATATAAAGGAATACAAAAGCAATGAAGAAAAATGTAAGAAAACAGGGAATTCTGCTGCCGATATCCAGTATTCCCTCGGCATATGGTATCGGAACCTTCGGTAAGGAAAGTTACCGTTTTGTGGACTTCCTGGAAAAATCAGGCAACCATCTCTGGCAGATCCTGCCGTTAGGTCCTACCGGCTACGGCGATTCTCCGTACCAGTCCTTTTCCACCTTTGCGGGGAATCCCTACTATATTGACATGGAGCTTCTGATCGAAGACGGCTATCTGACAAAAGAGATCTGTGACAGCTATGATTTCGGAGACAATGAGCATTATGTGGACTATGAGAAGATTTATCTGTCCCGTTTTAAAGTTCTGAAAATTGCGTTTGACAATGCCAGGGAACAGGGCCTTACAGAGACCGGAGACTATCAGAAATTCCTTACGGAAAATGCGTACTGGCTGGATGACTACGCTCTGTATATGGCGGTGAAAAATGCTTTTGGCGGTGTCTGCTTTATGGAATGGGACGAGGACATCCGTCTCAGAAAAGCAGCGGCACTTCGCAAATACCGTAAGAAGCTGGCGGAAGAAATCGCATTTTATTGCTTCCAACAGTACCTGTTTGCAAAACAGTGGAAAGAACTGAAAGCCTATGCCAATAAGAAAGGCATTGAGATCGTAGGGGATATTCCCATCTATGTGGCATTTGACAGTGCCGATACCTGGGCAAACCCGAAGCTGTTCCAGCTGGATAAGGAAGGCCGGCCCATCGGAGTGGCGGGATGTCCACCCGATTGTTTCTCCGAGACCGGACAGTTATGGGGCAATCCGCTCTACGACTGGAAGTATCATAAGAAGACCGGTTACGAGTGGTGGATGCAGCGGATCGCTTATTGCTATCAGCTGTACGATGTGCTTCGTATCGATCATTTTCGGGGATTTGATGAATACTGGTTCGTTCCTTACGGAGATCCGACGGCGGAGAACGGCCATTGGGAAAAGGGTCCCGGTTACGAACTGTTCGATGTCATGAAGAAGAAACTGGGCAGGAAGAAAGTGATCGCGGAAGATCTGGGATTTCTGACTCCCAGCGTGATCCGTCTGGTGAAGAAGACCGGGTATCCCGGAATGAAGATTCTTCAGTTTGCTTTTGATGCCGGGAGTGACAGTGAATATCTGCCGCACAATTATGACAAGAACTGTGTGGTCTATACCGGAACCCACGATAACGATACTACGGTGGGGTTCTTACAGAATATGCCGGAGAAGGACAAGAAATTTGCAAAGAAATATCTGGGACATAAGAAGGACAGGAAGCTTTGCTTTGAGATCATCCGGGCAGCATTGTCCAGCTGTGCGGATACCGCAATCATTCCCATGCAGGATTATCTGGAGCTGGACAGCAGCGCCAGGATCAACACTCCCTCCACTCTGGGATGCAACTGGAAATGGCGTATGGATAAGGATGCACTGGATCCGAAGCTGGCGAAGAAGATTTATAAAATGGCAAAATTATATGCAAGGCTGTAGCCCTTGATTAAAAAACTTCTGGTAGAGATACCGGGAGTTTTTATTTACACACTTAAGCAAAATATATTAACAAAAGTAAATTGCAAAAGATATTGCGATATGGTATTCTTAGATTTAGATAGGATAGAACAATGTAAAAGAAAGGAATGAATATAACAATGAAAAAATATAGAGGAATTATTTTTGACTTGGATGGTGTGATATGCTGTACGGATCAATATCATGAACGGGCATGGAGAGAAATGGCAGAAGAGTTTGGAATATATTTTGATCCTGCTGTCAGCAATAGATTGCGTGGAGTATCCAGAGAGGAAAGCCTGGAAATTATACTGGAGCATGCAGGAAAAGTTTTTTCTCCGGAAGAAAAAAAGAAAATGGCAGAAAAAAAGAATGCTATTTATATAAAATTATTAGACCGGATGTCTCCCGGAGATTTGGAAGAGGATGTTCGATCAACGTTGGAACAACTGCGAAACAGAGGATGTCTTCTGGCAATTGGATCATCCAGTAAAAACACAAGAAAAATATTGGATAAGATAGGTCTGGGTAATTATTTCGATGCAGTGTGTGATGGAAATGAAATTACACATTCCAAACCGGATCCGGAAGTGTTTTTAAAAGCTGCCGGAAAAATAGGTCTTGCAGTGTCGGAATGTCTGGTGGTGGAGGATGCATGTGCCGGAATAAGTGCAGCTTCAGCGGGAGGATTTGACAGCGCAGGACTGGGAGATGCCGCAAAAGACAAAAATGTCACCTGGGCTTTAAACACATTTGGCGATTTGAAAAACATCGTAAAATAAACAGGAGGTTATGGTATGGCAGGGATAGAGCAATGGTTTCAGTTTGAATCCAAAGACGATAAGGAAGCAAACCGGAAAAAGTATTTTCAGAAAATGTTTCCTTATGGGGAAGAACAGAAAACAGCAGATGAAAAAATGCTGATGACGTACATGACAGACAGGATTCCAATGACGGAAAAACTGTATCAGTTTCTGTTGGTAAAAGAAATACTAATGGCAGATGCGGTTTCTGATGAAGAAAAAACCGAGAAACTGGCATCATGGTATAACAGTAAATTATTAAAACAATGGAGTGAGAAGGACCGCTATGTCATTATGGCAATTGCGGAAATGGATAAAAACAGAAAGACATCATCAGAAATATTTGAAGAAGCAGATGTGTCTGCAGCAGAAGAGAAATTCAAAAAATATTCCCAAGCTTTTAATAATTATAAAGACTTAAATAAAAATGTTTTGCAAAAGTATATTGACAATATAAAAGAAAAGATATATACTTACTTTTGCAAAGAAGTTTAACAAAAGTATATTTGCAGAGAAGGTACTCACGAAAGGAGAAAAGAAATGAAAAAAGCTTTTTTAAAGAAGGTAATGGCAGTTGCGGTTGTTGGGGCTATGACAATGGGGTTAGTTGCCTGTGGAAACGGAAATTCCGGAAATGTATCAGAAAGTACGCAGAATCAGGAAAATTCTGTATCCGGAGAGGAAAAGGAAACAAACGCAGAAGGATATCTGGTAGGTTATTCTTTAAACTCTATGGATTCTACAATGAAGCAGATGGCAGATTATTTTGAAAATGTTGCCCTGGAGAGAGGATGGACCCCGGTTTTGCAGAATGCAAACGGTGATGTATCCACAGAATTAAATAATATGGAGTCTTTGATGAATATGGGCTGTGACGCTGTGGTGATTATGGGATGCGACACCGAAGGCTCCGCAGCAGCGATTGAAGAATTGGGAGCCGCAGGAGTGCCCGTAATTATTGCAGGACGAGCAATCAACGCCGGTGAAGACAGTTATTATACATATGTAGCAGGCGATCATCATGAAGCGGGAAAAGTACAGGCAGAATATCTGAATAATCTGTTGAAAGAAGATGATGCTTTGGAACTGCAGATTGCATTTTTGTATGGACAGTCCGGTTCTTCTTCTGTTGAACAGAGATATGAAGGATTTGAAGAAAATTGCCTGAAGGGTGAATACGCGGACAGAGTACATCTGGTAGCAAGCCAGTATGCAGAATTTGATACACAGAAAGCATATGATATTACAACAGATATGCTGACAACTTATCCGGAAATCAATTGTTTTGTGACACAGTCTGATGAACAGGCAGCAGGTATCATCAATGCGATTAAAGCAAAGGGAGCATCAACCGATGATTACATTATTGTCTCCATTGACTGTTCAACAACAGGTCAGTCTTATCTTAAATCCGGCGAACTGGATGCAACCGTATTGATGGCAATGAGACAGCTTGCTGTATCCAGTGCAGACTATGTGGAATCAGCAATCGAAGGAAAAGAAGTAGATAAGAAGAACCAGGTAGAAGGATATTATCAGATTGTGACTCCTGACACTTATGAAGAGGTAATGCTGGCAAATGGAATGACCCCGGCAGAATAGTAATTATTTTATTCGGGAGGCGTATGGGATGAAAGTACTGGAAGTGAAGGATGTCAGTAAAAGTTTTTATTCGACGCATGCATTGACACGTGTCAATTTTGACCTGGAAAAGGGTGAAGTGTTGGCCCTGGCAGGAGAAAACGGAGCTGGAAAGTCAACTATGATGAACATATTGCTGGGGAGTTTTGCACCCGATGAAGGAACTATGCTGTTAAATGGGAAAACATATGAACCTAAAAATCCCAGTGATGCACTTCAGAAGGGAATCTCTATGATTCATCAGGAATTGTGCCTGGTGCCCAGCATGACTGTGGCAGATAATGTATGGATAGGACGTTGTAATCAATTCTCACGTTGTGGCATTTATATGCCACAACTGTGTGAAGAACGTACACAGAAGTTGTTTGATGATTATGGGATTGATCTGAATCCAAAGGAAAGTGTTAAAAATCTGAGTACTGCACAGATGCAGATGGTAGAAATAGCGAGAGCTATTTCCTATGGTTCCCAGATCGTTATAATGGATGAACCTACCAGTGCTTTGTCAGACAAGGAAGTCAAAGTGCTGTATAAAATTATCCGAAGACTTACACAAGAAGGGGTCTCGGTATTATTTATCAGTCATAAATTGGAAGAGGTATTTGATCTTGCGGATAGAGTGACAATTTTCCGTGACGGTCATATGGTCGGTCTGCATCAGGTAAAAGAAATGACGATGGATGATCTGATTGACGGAATCGCAGGGAGAAAGGTAGAAAATTTATATCCGAAGAGGGAACAGAATCCTGGAAAGATCCTTCTGGAAGTAAGAAATCTTAGCAAAAAAAATATATTTGAAAATATTAATTTTGAAGTGAGAGCCGGAGAAGTACTTGGATTTGCCGGGCTTGTAGGAGCCGGAAGAACAGAAATTATGCAGGGAATTTATGGAATCACGCCTGCGGATGAGGGCGAGATCCTGGTGGACGGTGAGAAAGTTGTAAATAAAACTCCGCGACAGGGACTGAATCATGGCATTGCAATGGTGACAGAAGATCGATTGAGACAGGGCGTTATTAAGAAAATGAATGTCCAATTGAACATGACGTTGTCTTATTTTTATAAGATATGCAAGGCGGGAATCATCAGTTTCCGAAGAGAAGATACGGATACCGAAGACATGATAAAAAAACTCCATGTGAAGACAGCCGGAGCCAAGGCTCCTATCTGGTCATTGTCGGGTGGAAATCAGCAGAAGGTAATGTTAGGCAGGGCGTTGCTTACGAAACCGAAGATATTAATTCTGGATGAACCGACAAGAGGCGTGGATGTAGGAGCCAAAAGTGAAATTTATGAATATTGTAATATGCTTGCAGCGCAGGGAATGGCTATCATTCTGATTTCCAGTGATTTACCTGAAGTAATGGGAATGAGTGATAGAGTCATGGTAGTAAGAGAGGGGCATATTGTTGCTGCTCATAATAGAGGCGATGCAACTGCGGAACAGATCATGAGTGAAATGTTTGGTCTGGTACAGCCGCAGAAAGTGGAGGGCTAGAAATGCAAAAGAAAAATCACAAAAAATTCGGTAAATATAATCTATTAATCTTCTTTTTACAAAACCGTGCATTTTTGCTGGTAATGATTTTTTTCATTCTGTTGACTTTATCAACAGATACATTCCTGACAAAGGGAAATTTAATGAGTCTGATCAGACAGATTGCGGCAAATGGAATTATAGGTGTGGGATATACGTTCCTGTTAGCATCGGACAGTGTTGACTTGTCTGCCGGTTATATGATGTGCATGATTGGAATTATCGGAGGTCTGTTAAGCCAGACAGGTATGCCGTTTCCGTTATTGCTGCTCATCTGTGTTGTGATTGCAATATGCTGTTCGTCTACAAATGCTATTATCGAAAATAAATTCGGATTACCGCCATTTCTGGTAACTTTGGCTATGCAGCAGATTTTTCGTGGCGTATTGATGCTTTTGTCAAACGGTTCGCCCATCAGTGGATTGAACGAAGGGATTCTTTTCATGGGTCAGGGATATGTCGGACCGATTCCTTTTTCCGTATTGCTGATGCTGGTATTCATCATAGCAGGTCATATTATTTTTAGCAGGACACAGTTTGGAAGAAATGTAATTGCGGTAGGAGGAAATCCTGATGCAGCCAGAGTATCGGGTATCAATGTAGAACGAACCAGAGTATACGTTTCGGCGTTACTTGGATTTACTATCGCAATCATGGCTATGGTATCCTGCGGACGTGTTGCATCAGCGCAGACAACTTTGGGCGGAGACACTGTAATGGATATTATTGCAGCGGTAGTTATCGGAGGCACTCCTATGGGAGGTGGCTCGGGAACGGTAGGCGGAACATTATTCGGATGTCTGGTAATCGGTCTGATCAGTAATGGATTAAATCTGTTAAAGGTATCCAGCTACTGGCAGATGGTATCTAAAGGAGTAATCATACTGGTAGCAGTAATTCTGGATGTATACACAGAGCGTGTATTTGACCGTATGAGAAAAAAGGAGTAAGTGAAATGATAGATTTGAAGAAAAAGCCTTTTTTCCTGGACGAGGAAGCTTGTCAGTGGGTAAAAAAAACATTGGAAGGCATGTCGGATGAGGAAAAAGTAGGTCAGCTTTTCTGTGAAATCTTGTGGGACAGACCCGGACGGGAACCGGAGGACCTGTTTGAGGTCATTGAACCGGGCGGCGTGATGTATCGACCGTTTCCGGGAGAAAAAATGCATGATTTTTCAGAAAGACTGCAGAAAAAAGCTAAAATTCCTCTTTTGATTTCCTGCAATCTGGAAAGAGGAGGTTCCGGCGGTAACGGTGGACTGACGAATGGTACCTATGTGGCAAGTCCCATGGGATGTGCAGCAACGGATGACGCACAGGCAGCATATGACCTTGCGGCGGTAGCATGTGAGGAAGGCGGCGCATGCGGAGTCAACTGGACTTTTGAACCGATCATCGATATCGACAGAAATCCGGAGAATCCTATTACAAATGTACGTACCTATGGAAGCGATCCGGAGAGAATTCTGAGAATGGCAAAGGCATACATAGACGCGTGCCGTGAGAGAAAATTTATCTCAACAATTAAACACTTCCCGGGGGATGGTGTGGATTACAGAGATCAGCATCTGATGAGCAGCGTTAATAGTCTGTCCGTGGAAGAGTGGGATGCGACTTACGGACATCTGTATCAGGAACTCATTGATTACGGTGCACCGACGGTGATGTGTTCTCATATCAGACAGCCGGAATTGTGCAGAAGAATCCGTCCGGAAATCCGCGATGAAGAAATCATGCCAGCATCACTGAGCAGTGAACTTATGCAAGGCGTATTGCGGGAAAAAATGGGATTTAACGGTCTGATTGTAACGGATGCCACACAAATGGTCGGATTTACCTGTAGTATGCCACGACATCTTGCGGTTCCGGCATGCATTGAGCGCGGCGCGGACATGTTCTTGTTCACAATTAATCAAAAAGAAGATGTCGGATATATGCTGGATGGTTTGAAAAAAGGTCTGTTGAGCCATAAGCGCCTGGATGAAGCGGTAACCAGAATATTGGCACTAAAGGCGAGTATAGGACTACACCAGGGGAATCCTGTTCCGGGCAGAGAGGCACTGGCCTGCCTGCAGAGCAGAGAACATCAGGCAGCGGCAGAACGAATCGCTGACCAAAGCATTACACTGGTCAAAAATAAAGAGAATCTGCTGCCTTTGACACCAAGGAAAACTCCTAAAATTAAATTGATTCAGATTACAAATGAAAGACTGCCGGAAAGTGGAATTTTGGAGGAAGTGGAGCTGTTCAAAGAATTGCTGGAGAAAGAAGGCTTTGAAGTAAGCTATTTTAAAGACGGTAAATATCCGGATGTGGATTTTTCATTGGAAGATTATAAGAAAGAAACCGATCTGGTAATTTATTTTGCGAATATGAAAGTAGGAAGCAACCAGACCACCATAAGAATTACATGGGATGACTTTTTGGGTGAGAGCTCTCCCAAATATGTATGTGATCTTCCTTCCTTGTTTTTGTCCTTTTCCAATCCCTATCACCTGGTGGATGTACCGATGGTAAGGACTTATATCAATGCATATACCTGCAATGCAACAACTGTATATGCTATGGTGGAAAAGCTGATGGGACGAAGTGAATTTAAAGGGATTTCTCCTGTGGATCCGTTTGCGGGATTGTGGGATACAAAATTATAGGGGGCAAAGATGTCAATTTTAGAAGTATTAATGATTGTATGTTTTGGCTTGGCATGGCCCATCAATTTATATAACAGTTGGAAGAGTAAGTCCACTAAAGGAAAGAATCTTCTGTTTATGAGCTTTATTGTACTTGCTTATGTGTTTGGCATACTGAATAAATTATTAGTATCTGTTGATAACGCAATTTATTTTTACTGTCTGAATGAATTTATGGTGTTGGCTGATTACATTTTGTATTTTTGCAATCGAAGCAGGGAAATTAAAAAAGGTATCTGTCGCAACTATACAGTGGTGTACAGATAAAAAGATCAGGTCATCAAAATATTTTTAATTTTGATGACCTGACTTTGAAAAAAGCGTTTTGCAAAAGAGAAAAATATGTTACACTATTATTTATGAGGACACTGTCTGCGAGCAAAGGGGGAACTATGGATATTAAACAGGATAATCAGATAATTGTGAGTAATATTGATGTCAGAACGGCAAATCGGATCCGGGTATTACAACTTTTATTTAATGAAGAGAACCTGACACAAATGGACATAAAAAACAGGCTGCATCTCAGTGGACCTACAGTTACGCAGGCAGTTCAACTGTTTATGGGAGCCGGACTTGTTCGCGAAGGAAAAGAAATGCCTTCTTCCGGGGGACGCAAGCCACATTTGATAGAATTTTGTTACGATGCATATCATGCAGTTGGTGTGGAAATACGTAAGCATCATGCAGACATCTGTGTGATTGACCTTCATGGGCGTGTGACTGCCAGAAAAGTATATCATATTCTCTTTGAAAACAATGATACCTATTGGAAACAGATCAATGAGTTAATTCATGAGACGATGGAAATCAATAAAGATGTAAAAAATATTCTGGGTGTGGGGATCGCTTTTCCCGGAGAAATTTCACCTTCGGGGAAGATGGTTTACCGGGCAACTGTTTTGGGACGCAAAAACCTGGCATTGGATATTGTGCAGAAAAATATAGATTTTCCTATCCATATAGAGTATGGCGCCAATGCTGCCGGATTTGGAGCAGTATGGAGAGCGGATAATCTGCAGGATGCAGTTTATATTATTGTTACTAATAATGGTGTAGCAGGATCAGTAATATTGAACAATAAGATATACAGTGGTCTTTCGGGAAAATCGGGAGCATTTGGACATATTGTACTGGATCCAAACGGAAAAGAATGTTTTTGCGGAGGAAGAGGCTGTTGGTCAGCGTATTGTTCGCTTTACAATCTGATTGGAAATGAAGAAGATAAGCTACAGACATTTTTTGAAAAACTGGATGCAAAAGACCCGGAAAGCATGAAACGATGGGATGAGTACCTGACACATTTTGCACAGGCGGTGGGAAATATTTTTCTGAGCTATGATGCGGATATCATTATAGGAGGAGAACTTGCCTCCTACCTAGAGCCACGGCTGCAGGAATTGAAAGATAAGGTAAATGCTTATCCGGTTCTTGCAGAAGAAACACAGAAAATTTGTGTAGATGTGGACTCTGTGAATCCGATGGCAGAGGGAGCAGCCCTTACGTTTGTATCACAATTTTTGAATAACGAATTGGAAGGTTTTCGACTGGAAGATATACAGTAAAACAGCAGGGATCCATGAATGTGGACTCCCTGCTGTTTTAATTATGGGCTTTAGCCTGTTGAGGGCTTCGGAGTTTTTCGTGTTCCGAAAAATGGAGATGCCCGAAATAATAAACCACCTGCTATGCGGGTGGTGCAGTAAGTGCTTATAGCACAATCACCTTTCCGACGTATAATAGGGGTGTCCAAGCCACTACTATAGAAAGGAAAGGTGATTAAAATGGCCAATAAGACCAACGATTTAGCACACACAAA
>OGYO01002330.1_pt1 | contig 10176 bp, 27 predicted proteins | sample 1576561 | NCBI WGS metagenome assembly OGYO01 (sample SAMEA3541507, study PRJEB24748) | human gut metagenome | biome: human gut; feature: human-associated habitat; material: faeces | place: China | collected 2012 | reverse complement strand
GTAAAGTAGCAGTATATAAAAGAAAAGGAAATTTTAAAGATGCTAAAAATATTTAAAAAAATAAAGTATAAAATTGAAGAAAAGATATTGAAATGTATTCAAGAAGAAAAGATGTTAGAAAATACTCTAAAAGACACAACTGAATTTTCAAGAATTGTAAACAGACCAAATGAAGGGGAAATAGTTAAAATTGACAATATAAAAATACTAAAAATGTTTAAAAGACCAAATAAAGAAAAAATTAATAAAAGAAGAGAATATTATTTAGATCATAAATATTTTAGAAGTATGATAGTTTTGAATAACAATAATTATTTGCTTGATGGCTATACAACATATTTACTAGCAAAAGAAATGAAATTTGATTATATAACAATATTAAGAGAAACATAAGCTATTTGAAAAGAAATATCCAGATTTGGAATTAAGAATAATTAAATGAAAGGAATAAAAAGATGAATAAAAAATGTAAGATAGAATTATATAATGACCACTTTGAAAATGCTAAAAGATATGGAATACCTCATGCACAATTAATTATTGCAGATATACCATATAACCTTGGAAACAATGCTTATGCAAGCAACCCTATGTGGTATAAAGATGGAGATAACAAAAACGGAGAAAGCAAACTAGCTGGAAAAAGTTTTTTTGATACAGATGATGACTTTAAAATAAATAATTTCTTTGATTTCTGTACTAGATATTTAAAGAAAGAACCAAAAGAAAAAGGACAAGCACCAGCAATGATAGTATTCTGTGCTTTTGAACAAATGCAAATGGTAATAGATGAAGCAAAAAAACATGGACTAATGAAAAGTTATCCACTAGTATTTGTAAAAAATTATTCTGCATCAGTATTAAAAGCTAATATGAAAATAGTAGGAGCAACAGAATATGCAGTGGTACTTTATAGAGATAAACTACCAAAATTTAATAATGGCAAAACAGAAGAACAAAAAGGAAAAATGATATTCAACTGGTTTGAGTGGAAAAGAGACAGTTCTAAACTATACCCTAAAATACATCCTACACAAAAACCAATATGCTTATTAAAGAGATTAATAGAAATATTTACAGATGAAGGTGATGTAGTAATAGATCCAGTAGCACGGAAGTGCAAGTACATTAAGAGCATGTGCAGAATTGAAAAGAAACGCTTATGGCTTTGAAATAAAAAAAGATTTTTATAATCAAGCAAAAGAAAAAATGATAAGTGAAGACATTTTAAGTGGAATAATGGAAGATGGACAAGTTACATTTGAGGCAATTACTAATTGCTATAAAGTAGGAGGAGAATAGATATGTTAGTACCAATAACAGATATGAAAGAATTTGAAAAAGTTGGATTTAAAAAATGTAAAAAGCCTTATGATTGTTGTTATTATCTATGTTTTTCAAGAGGAGTACAATATATATTTTTAAGTCCTGTAATGATAGATATTAATAAATGGGAAGATACAGACCCACGAATACATAAAAACGCTAATTGTAGATACAGTGATAGAAGAACAGCACAAGATTTTATGTGCGAATTAATATTAAATGGAATGGTAACATGTGAATATTTAGTTGAGAGGAGTAAATAAGATATGAGTAATGAAGAAATAGCATTAAAACTAACTATTGCAATGATAAAAGGAATGGGGCAAGCAGGAGATACACCCAATAATCCTTACGAAGTTGTAAGTGATTATAAAACAATATTAAATGAAATAAGAAAAAGAGAGGAGTGATACATAGTGAAAGAAAAAATAAACAAAAGAACAACTAAAGATAGTATCGAATATTTAGAATTACAATGTATTGTTAATAATAGAATACATGATTATATTTCAAAGTATCATAATTACCCTAAATACATCAAATTACCTTTATGGATATTTGAATGTTTGAAACAAACAATGTGTGAAGTAGATTTAAAGATAGATTATAAAACAGAAGAATTTACATTCTTTAATTTAAAAGTTTGTGAAACTGTTAGCATAGAAAAACCAGAAGAAATCGAGGTGTTTTAAGTGAAAGAAAATAGTATAGAAGAAGATATAAAAATATTAGAAGAAATGATTGAAAATGCAAATATTGAAAATATGGATATGAATGACTGCTTTGGTGGAGAGCATATTGATGCTATAGAACATGTTTTATCAGATTATAAGAGAGTATTAGAAATGAACGAAGTTCTATTAAAAGAGAATGAAGAATTAAAATTAAAGGAAAGAAGAATAATAATTGGAAAATATGGAGAGGTTGAAATTCATGATGTGATAAATAGAACCTTATCAAATGATTATATATCAATCAAAAAAGTAAAAGACAAGATAAGTGAAAGACAATTTGAATTGCAACAAGAATATAAAGATTTTGAAGATGACGCAATATTAACAGTTTTACAAGAACTAATAGAAGGGAGATAATAAAATGAAATATAAAGGATATGAACTGCTAAAAGCAATAGCAGATGGAAAGATAAAAGAACGGAAGCAAAGTAATAGCACCAAATGATACACAATATACATACAACGGAATGCTTTTTAAAGATAAAAATAAAAATTTTATGAATGAAGAATTTTCAGACCGTGAGTATGCAATGTTAGATTTTGAACTAATAGAAGATGAAATAGATATAGATAGTATAAAAGAAATAGCAGTTAATGAAAATTATGGTTGTGAAATTATAAATGAAGATAACATACATTTATTATTTGAACAACAAAATAAATTAGTACAAGCAGTAAAACAGCTGAATAAAAAAGTAAAAGAGTTGAAGGAGGGTAAATAAAATGAGTGCTGATGAGATGTTTGAAGAATTAGGATATGAGAAAGTTTCAGATGATAAATATTCTTTTGAATATAGAAAAATTTTAGATGACGACTTATTTGAAATAAACTTTTGGAAAGAAGACAAAACAATTTCTAAAAATTACTATAGAGAAATGGGTTATATAACAACAAAAGAACTACAAGCAATAAATAAGAAAGTAGAGGAATTAGGATGGATGAAATAACTTTTTATTCTTATAGATATAATGGTGGTGGAACTAAAAAACAAATATATATAACAATAAATTGCAAAAACAAATCATTTAAAACAAATGAAAATGAAAGTAAATATAGTACATCAAAATATGGATTTTCTAATTATGAATTAAAAGATTATTCTGAATTACAAGAACTAGAAGGATGCTTAAGATATCAAGGGTTTAAAGAAGAAAAAAAGGAGGACTAACATATGACAAAAGAACAAGCTATAAAAAGTTTTAAAAAATATATAATTTTTCAAGAAAGTACATTAAATGATTATTACAAAATGGACGAAGAGTTTTATAAAGACCAAATTGAACAATTAGAATTAAGTACAACATTATTAGAAACAGTATTATCTATACTAGAAGAACAAGACAAAACTATAGATTTAATGGCTAATCATATAGCAACTAGTGATAGTAATTTGTGTGAATATTTAGACATAACAACCAAATGCCAATATTATGCAGGAGAAAATAAAAAACTTTGTGATGATTGCATTAAGCAATATTTTGGAAATAAAGCAAAAGAATTATTAAATAAATAAAAGTGCATACTACATCTAAAGAGTTTCTAAAGAGAATCTAAAGAGGTGTAGTATGCAAGATAAAGAAATAATTCAGAAGTGGAAAGCAGGACTAAACAAGAATCAATTAGCAACAATGTATAAAAGACAATATAATCAAGAAATAAAGATAATAAGAAGTACAGTAAGACACAGACACGATGGAAGATACATAAGCAATTATGAAGCATTAGCTTATGTTGAAAGAGTAATATATAAATATTTGAAAGAGAGGTAAAAATATATGAAATCTGAAAAAGGTATAATAGAAATATTTGTAATTGGAATTGTTGTAATTTTATTCATAATACTATGTAGTGTAATTTGGGTTACAATAAAAGAAGAAAAAGATTATGGAATAAAAGAAGGACAAGTTATTGATAAAAAATATCATTCAGCATACACAACAATGATGAGTTGTGGAAAATCACTAATACCACAATATCATCCAGAAAGTTATAGAATACAGATTCAAAAAGAAATCGACGGAAAAATAAAGTCAATATGGGTAACCGTTGACAGAGATACATATCATAAAATAAATTTAGGAGATTATTATAACGGAATGGAGTGATACAAATGACAATAAATCATATATACAACATAGTAATAGACACAATGAAAGAATTAGAGAATATAAACTTATTAGACATAACAAAAAGAAAACAAAATCAAGCACAATTAAATAGAGCATATAAGATTTTAGATGACTTAAAAGATGAATTGATAAGAGAAAATATAAAAAGGAGGCACACTAATGAATAAAGACTTTTTAGATAAAATAGAAAATACAAATAATGAACTGGAAAGGTTAAGACAAAGAATAAAAAAAATAGAAAATAAAGAATGCACAGTAATAAAAGATAGTGTACAAGGAAGTAGTACAAGCTATCCATACATAAAACATAATTGTGTAATAGAACGGTGTTGAAATACCAAAAAATGCAGGACTAAAAAGAAAATACAAAAAGATGATAAAAGACAAAACATATAAACTAGATAAAATGAGATTGCAATTAGAGTATGAGCTAAATTATGTACAAAATGCAGAGTTAAGAGATATAATAAGATACAGATATAATGATAATAAAACGTGGTTACAGATAATGTTTTTAATGAATTATAACAATGAAGATACAGCAAGAAAAAAATTAATAAGATTTTTAGAAAAAAAATAGAAATGTCCGTTTTGTCCGCTTAAAAGATGATAAAATATTATTAATGAAAAGTGTAATCGTTCAGAAATGAACAAGCCCAAGATTACAAAAGTATTAGCTACAAATAGTTTGTGTGTATAAGAGTAGATGTTTTAAATGTCTATTCTTTTTATTATATTTCTATGTAGTTTAAGTAGTAAAACAACCTGCAGGGATTGTTGGTGCAAATCCAACCATAGAGTACAGATAATCAATCTAATGGTGTGAAGATATAAAAAGCACCACCAACATATTATGTTATTACCAGTATGCTAGGTAACTGATAATATAGAGTAGTTCTTTAACAAACCCCTTAAAAAAATAACAGAACTTTCCTAGCGAGTTCTAATTAATATTTATAAAATAGTATGTAGTGATATAAATAAAATTCTGGAAACAGGGGGTTGTAAATCTGAGGAAATACAACTCTTCATATCATTACATAGTGTTTTATAAATAAAAGAAAAGAGGAAAAGAATGTTAACAATAATTACAATATTATTACTAATTATATTAAGTCCAGCAATTTTATTTGCAGGATTTTTAGTATTGTTTGCAATAGCTGGTTTATTAGCACTTGTAGCAATACCGATTATAGGGTTAATTAGTTGGATAATAGATAAATTATTTTAAAAAAAAGAGGAAAAGATATGGAAAAAGATAAAATATTAGCAGAAATTATATGCAAAGAGATGACAGAGAGAAAGCTGACACTAAAAGATTTAGTATCAGCCACTAGTATAGTTGTTAATAAGTTTGTCAATGATGCAATAATTAGATATTAACGTGTGTGACATTGAGGTAGACAATGAGCACAACCATCATTGTGTTGTCTACCATCACTATAAGGATAAGACAATGCATCTGATAAAAAATCAAACCATCTTTTATGTTCTTCTTTCATTGAGAAAATAAAACATTCTGTTTGATAATTTTCAGTGTCATGAACTTCTCCTGTGTTGATATTTAATAAATATCTTTTAGGGAATAACATAGAAATCACCTCACTTTCATAATTTTATTTATTGTCTTATGTATAAGGCGATTATAGCAAACAAAAAATAAAAATAATGTCAAAATATGTCAAAATATAAAATAAAATGGAGGAAAAACCATGGATAAAGAAATAGAAAAATACAAAAAAGAAAACTGTAGCACATGCACAAAGAACATAGAATGTAAAATAGTAAGAAGAATAGACGGAAAATTAACATGCACAGAAGAGGAATAGAGTATGGTTCGATGTTTAATAGATAATAAAATATGCCCAAACGGGAATAAAAAGTGTAAAGTATGTAAATTTGACAGTTGTGAGGAAGTGCTAGAGATGATAGATGAAGAGCAAAACTATAATGAAAAATGGAAATTGAAACAAATAAAGAGTGAATTACCAGAGCAGTGTAAAAACTGTTCTTTTTTAGAAATTACTAATCTAAGAGAAGGTAAAGTATTTTGTCCTTATAGGATTAAAGAGAGGTGCTTAATTAAATGAATATAACTAAAAACATAAACAAATTATTATATGCCTTATCTACAAAAGGACAGATATATAAAATAAATAGTTTTCAATTTTATAGTGAAAAGAATTGTAAATATTGCACTAAATACCAAATATTAAAAAGAGAACAAGTAGAAATATACAATGAAGAAACAGATGAATTTGAATTACAAGATAGATATAAGCAAAAAGAAGAATGTTATAACAAAATAGATGCAATGAAATACTTAATAAAAGAACACAGAAAAGGAAGTGAGGCAGATGGAAGATGAAAAAGATTATAATAAATTAACAGAAAAGCAAAAAAGATTTATAGATTATTATATAGAAACTGCAAATGCAACAGAAAGTGCAAAGAGAGCAGGGTATAGTTCTAAGACAGCAAAGAACATAGGAGCAGAAAACTTAACCAAACTTAACTATTTCATTCAAGAACGATTACAACAACTAGAAAATAATAGAATTGCCTCACAAGAAGAAGTATTACAATACTTAACAAAAGTAATGCGAGGAGAAGAAAAAGACCAATTTGGATTAGATGCTTCATTACAAGATAGAACAAAATGTGCAGAACTACTTGGAAAAAGATATGGTACATTTAAAGAAAAAGTTGAAGTAGCTGGGAATATACCAGTGGTGATAACAGATGATATTACAGAATAAAATAATAAATAAAAATACACAACAACAAGTAAATAACATATCATTACAAAGTATAGTTGGAAAAGGTTATGCAGAGTATTGGCATTGCAAATGTAGATATAGAGTATGTAAAGGTTCAAGAGCAAGTAAAAAATCAAAGACAACAGCATTATGGATAATAAGCAACATGATGAAATATAAAGAAGCTAATACGCTTGTAATTAGAAAAACATTTAGAACATTAAAAGATAGTTGCTTTACAGAATTAAAATGGGCAATACATAGATTACAAGTAGATAATTTCTGGGAAATAAAAGAAAGCCCATTAGAAATGACATACAAACCTACAGGACAGAAAATATATTTTAGAGGTTTAGATGACCCATTAAAAGTAACATCAATATCAGTAGATATAGGTGTTTTATGTTGGCTATGGATAGAAGAAGCATACGAAATAACAAAAGAGTCAGATTTTGATGTAATAGATGAAAGTATAAGACGGAGAAGTTCCAGAAGGTTTATTTAAACAAATAACAATAACATTAAACCCTTGGAATGAACATCATTGGATTAAGAAAAGGTTTTTTGATTTTAAAGATAGTGACACATTAGCAATGACAACAAACTATCTATGTAACGAGTGGTTAGATGAAGCAGACAAAAAAGTATTTGAAAGAATGAAAAAGAATAATCCTAGAAGATATCAAGTTGCAGGATTAGGTAACTGGGGTATAGTCGATGGATTGGTTTATGAAAATTGGAAAGAAGAAAAATTTGAATTAAATACAATAAGAAACTTAGATAGTGCTTTTGGGTTAGACTTTGGTTATACAAACGACCCAACAGCACTATTTTGTGGTGCAATAGATTTAAAAAATAAAAAGATTTATGTATATGATGAAATATATCAAAAAGGAATGAGTAACAAAGTAATATACGACAAAATAAATCAAATGGGTTATTCAAAAGAAAAAATAACAGCAGATAGTGCAGAACCAAAGTCAATAGATGAATTAAGAGGATTAGGACTAAGACACATAACAGGAGCATTAAAAGGAAAAGACAGTATAAACAATGGTATTCAATTTATACAAGATTTTGAAATTATAATACACCCTAGATGTGTAAACTTTATAACAGAAATAAGTAACTATACTTGGGATGAGGACAAGTTTGGTAACAAAATAAATAGACCAATAGATGATTTTAACCATTTGATGGATGCAATGAGATATGCAGTAGAAAAATATATAAATCAAAAGAAATTACAATTTGGTTATATAAAACCAATATAGGAGGAAACAAAATGATACAATGGAATCCAGAAACATTAGAAAATGAAAATAGTGTAGCACAAATATTAATGTTAGCAGATAAAGAATGGAACGCAAGAAAACAACTATATGAAAGAATAAGAAGAAAGACAGACAATTCTGAACTAGTAAGTATAAATGATGAAAAAATAAAAGTAGCATTTGAAAATTATATAAATTCAATGGTAACAGGATATTTTGCAGGAAAAGCACCAGTATATGATGTTGAAAAAATATCAGACCCAACAAAATTAAATATAATAAAGAAGTTACTTAATAAAGTTTTCAATACAGATGCAAACAAAGATGAAGAGCTAAAAGTATTAATAGATTATATAAGTAAATACAATGATGATGGAACAGAATATTTTGATTTAGCATTTGATTATTTTGGAATGAGAGGATGCTATGAAGTATTATACGAGAATGAAGATAATGAAATAGTATATACAAAACAAAGTGCATTAAATACAATAGGAATATTTGATTATTCAACACCAGTAAAACAAATAGGACAACTAAGAAAATGGACTGAAAGAGATAAAAATGGTGCAGACATAACAATAGTAGAATTAACAACAATAAATGGCAAAAGATACTATTCACCAACACCAAATGATTATGCAAAATTACAAGAAGATAAACAAAAATTTGAGAAAAGTAAATGGAGTATGCTTCCTTGTATAGCAATAGAAAATGAAATGGGACTATCAAGCTTTGAATTGGTAGTCTCTTTAATTTGTGCTTATGAAAGAGTAATACAAAATAGTAGAAATACATTTCAATATAATGATGATGCAAAATTAAAAATAACAGGTTATGAACCAGATATACCATTGCTTATAGAAAAGAAAGATAAACAACGGAGAAGTAGAAAAAGACGAAAATGGAAATCCAATTATGATTGAGAACCCAGAAAGAAAACAAAACGATGAAACAATGCTTAAAATGAAAGTATTTTATACACCCGATAAATCAGGTGATATTGCTTGGGTTGAAAAAAGTGTACAAGATACAGCACTAGAAAACCATAAAAAGACATTAATAGATTTAATTGCAATGATAAGTGGAGTACCAAACATAACAGATTTAGGATTTACAAATGCAGATAATGCAAGTGCATTAGATAGAAAATTCTTTGCATTAGAACAAATGATAACAGATGCAGATAAACATTTTAAACAAGCAATATTAAGAAAATGGGAAACAATAATAGATAGAATAAACAAAAGAAAACATAAATCTTATGATTTTAGAAGTATAAAAATAGATTTGCAAAGAAATCTACCAACAGATAAAGATACTGAAACAACGAGAGCATTAAAATTAAGAGGATTATTAAGTGATGCAAGTATAATTGATATGTTACCAGATGATTTAGACAGCAATTCAGAGCTAGAAAAGATAGATAAACAAAATGAAGAAAATATTCAGAAGAATCTAGAACAAATGCAAATGATGGGACAAGCAGGAGTAGAACAAAACGATAAAGAAGATAAAAAAGTAACAGACTTAACAGATACACAAAAAGCACAAAAATTAACAGCGGATAACAAGAAAGAGCAAACAAAATTAGTTAATAAGCAAATCAATAAAGAATAGAGGAATATAAATGAAATATAGAAAAATTCCAATAGAAATAGAAGCATTTAGATTAGGAATAGATTTTATTCCAGACTGGTTTATGGATAAAGTATCAAGTAATAAAATTATATTACATGGAAAATCAACAGGTTTTCAACATTATGATGATACTAATGCCGATATACAAACATTAGAAGGAGTTATGCATGCGAATTACGGAGATTATATAATAAAAGGAATACAAGGTGAGATATATCCATGTAAACCAGAAATATTTAAGAATACTTATGAAAGGGTTTAATATGAACATATGGAATTATCACGATACAAAAATGCAAGAATTAAAACAAC
>OGYO01002327.1_pt1 | contig 10182 bp, 8 predicted proteins | sample 1576561 | NCBI WGS metagenome assembly OGYO01 (sample SAMEA3541507, study PRJEB24748) | human gut metagenome | biome: human gut; feature: human-associated habitat; material: faeces | place: China | collected 2012 | reverse complement strand
TGTATGCTTGAAGATGGGGTGCCGTATGCATCCATTCAGGCGGATATCAGTGGAAGAAGCCACAGTTACAATTATGTGAATGCAGTATATTCTGTATTGCACAGGGAACAGTACGATGTTTCAGACAGAAGTACGCAGTCCATGTTCGTATACGAAGATGGAACTGCCGAGGGGGAAGGAATCGTACAGAGATACAGCTTTATTGATTCCGGGGACTATGTAGATATGGCGGAGGACTATCGCAGTTATCTGAAAGATAAGTATGGCGATTACCTTACGGTGAATGACGATACAGAAACTCCGGTAGCTTTAGAAATTATCGGAGCGGTAGATAAAGTCAAACAGGTATTTGGTGTTCCGGTGTCCAGTCCGTTGGAACTGACCACATACAAAGAAGCCCAGGAGATGGTGGAAGAACTTTATGGGGAAGGTTTAAGTAATATGTCTGTGAAGCTGTCCGGCTGGATGAATGGCGGAGTACAGCAGAAAATGCTGGATTCGGTGAATCTGATCTCTGATCTGGGAAGCAAAAAGGATTTGCAGAACATGATCGATTCAGCAGAAGAAAAGGGCATTGCCGTTTATCTCAATGGCATTACAAATTATGCGATGGACAGTGGTATCACGGATGGATTCTTTGTTTATACAGATGCAGCGAAATTTGTAAGCCAAGAGAGCGCGAAATTGAATGTGTATGACACAGTCACTTACGAAAAGGCAGAAGAAGACAGAGATCCGTTCTATCTGTTAAAGGCTGATCTGGTATATGAAATGATGGATAATCTGGCAGATGCCGCAAATGGTTATCACGCAGGTGTTTCTTTTAGTGATATAGGCTATGAATTATCCTCTGATTTTTACCAGAAAGATCCTACCAGCAGACAGATGGCAATGGAAGAGCAGGCAGAAAAGCTGAAGAGCCTTGATGATAATGGAACGGATATAATGATCAATATGGGCAATGATTATGCAGTTGCTTATGCGGATATGGTCACAAATATGGATCTGGAAGGTACCGAATATTCGATCATTGATAAGAAAATTCCATTTTATCAGCTGGCAATTCATGGCTATGTCAATTATACCGGAGAAGCGCTCAATTTGACACAGAATACACAGAACGAGCTTTTGAATTCTGCGGAGTATGGAGCCGGTTTAGCTTTTACTTTTATGAAAGAATCAGCATTTGAGTTACAGAATACGCTATATACAGAGTATTTTGGTGCAGATTATTCCGCATGGCATGATGAAATGCTGGAGATATATACTCGATACAATGAGGAATTGGGTCACACATTTAACCAGAAGATGGTGGGACATGAGTATGTAACGAGTGAACTGACTTGTACGATTTACGAGGACGGCACGAAGGTTTATGTAAATTACAGTTATGATGAGCTGCAGGCAGACGATGGAACTGTGGTTCCTGCAAGAGATTATGTTGTGGTTCGATAAACCGAAACAAGATTTATTGGAAGATTAGAAAGGATTTGACTATGAAGAAACAGAAGAAATTGAGGGGTCTTCAAAGGCGTAAGGCAATATCCGGATACTTGTTTATCATGCCGTTTGTTCTGGGATTTTCAATGTTTATGGTAAAGCCTTTTTTTCAGTCGCTTTACATGAGCTTTTGTAATGTGGAAGTAGATTCGGGTGGTTTTAAAAATATTTTTGCAGGATTATCAAATTATATCAGAGCGTTTACTGTGGATCCGGAATTTAATCAGATGCTGGTAGAAGAAATTGGAAGCATGTGTATCAATGCACTGGCTGTTATGGTATTTAGTTTCTTTGTGGCAATGATCTTAAATGAGAAATTCAAGGGACGTGCTTTTGTAAGAGCAATCTTCTTCCTGCCTGTGATCCTTTCTTCCGGCGTTATACTCGGGGTGGAATCCAATAATGCATTATTGTCCAGTGTGCAGGATATGATCCAGGAAAATGGCTCCAGCAACAGTATTACGGTAGCCATTCAGGATATACTGATGACTTCCGGTATGGGTTCCAAAATCTTTGAGGTTGTCTTCGATATTGTGGATGGTATCTATGATGTAGCTATTGCTTCGGGTATTCAGATTATTATTTTCCTGTCAGGATTGCAGACAATTTCAGAAAGTATGTATGAAGCGGCTGCAATTGAAGGATGTACGAAATGGGAAAGTCTGTGGAAGATCACGTTCCCAATGATCAGTTCTCTGTTTTTGGTAAATTGGATTTATACCATCATAGATTTCTGTATGAGGTCAGATAATGCGGTAATGGAAAAGATAAGTGATGAAATGATCGTTCAGATCAACTATGGATATTCATCGGCCCTGGCGTGGGTGTATTTCCTGATCGTTATGGTCATCATAGGCATAAGCTCACTCATTATCTCAAAGGGGGTTTACTACTATGAGTAAGAAGACAAAAACAGCATATCAAACAATAGGTTTCTGGGAAAGAAATCGAAGATCTCAGGGGTATTTATTAAAAAAGACTGTGCGAAATATTGTCTATAAAATTGCAAGAGCAGCTTTGTTATTCGGTATGTGTTTTATGATCTTACAGCCTATACTGAATAAAATTTCTATCAGTTTTATGGCAGAGGAAGATTTGTATAATCCTATGATCATTGCGATACCGGAACATTTTACGAAAGCAAATTATGAACTGGCTGCACAGTTTATGTCCTATGGGACTTCGATCATAAACACGATTGTGGTCTCGCTGACAATAGCTGTTCTGCAGATCGCAGTATGTACACTGGTAGGTTATGGTTTTGCCAGATTTGATTTTCCGCTGAAGAAGTTCTGGTTCTTATGTGTTATGCTGGTCATTGTCGTACCGCCTCAGACTATTTCAACATCCTTATATCTGCATTTCAGATATTTTGATCTGTTTGGAATTATAGAGGCCGTGACAGGATCGAGTTTGAATTTGAGAGATTCGGTGTTGCCATATTATCTGATGAGTGCAGGGTGTATGGGATTGAAAAACGGGTTGTACATATTTATGATTCGCCAGTACTTCCGCAATATTCCTAAGGAATTGGAAGAGGCGGCATACGTGGACGGATGCGGCACCTTGAAGACATTCGTAAGAATTATGCTTCCGGATGCCAAACCGATTTTAACATCCTGTTTCCTGTTTGCGTTCGTATGGCAGTGGACAGATAAATTTTATTCCAAGATGTTCCTGGGCAATATAAAACTTCTTTCAACGCAGTTAGCGATGATCGCGGACCGGCTGGATTTTTATATTGTAAATACCTTGGGAAATCCGGCAGGAGCATCTATCGGATATACAAACTGTATTACATCTACAGGTACTTTGATGGTAATTGTACCGTTGCTGATTTTATATCTCTTTGCACAGAAAGGTTTTGTGGAAAGCTTAAGCACTTCGGGTATTAAGATGTAAAACGCAAAGAACTATTTTGTATATTATTCCTGAAAGGAACTTGCTGTCCCAGAAAGTGCAGGTGAATGAAAAAGGAATCATATAAAGAAAAAAGGAGGAAAAAAATGAAAAGCAGATTTGTAAAGAAATTAATCGCAGCATCGCTTGTAACTGCAATGTCAGTATCTATGGTTGCCTGCGGAGAGAACACCGATGATGCTCCTCAGAGCAGTACATCTTCGGAAGAGTCAGATGATTCTGAAAAGTATACGGTCATTACTGATGATGAAGGAAATCCTATTGATTTGGGAGGAATTGAAGTTGTCATCCGTGACTGGTGGACTCCAAGCGAAGAAGAAGAACCGAACAACGCTTATGAAGAGGCACGTCAAGAATATCGCGACTGGATTCAGGAAACGTATAACTTTACGATCAAAGAAATGGCTATTTCCGACTGGGGTTCAACTCCTGAAGATTTCTTAAATTATGCGACCAGCGGTGGAGATGAATATTATGTATTTGCGCTTCGCCCGGGCAGCGAATTAGTAGCTGCACTGAACAGCGGTTTAATGTATGACTTGTCTACGCTGGACTGTCTGGATTTCTCTGAAGAGAAATGGCAGGCAAACGGTGTTCATGAAGTGATGTCTAAGGGTGATGCGATTTATGGTATGAGAGGTATTGCTCCAGAACCGAAAGGCGGCATATACTTTAATAAGAGATTATTGGAGGAAGCCGGAATTACAGCAGATTCCATCTACGAATTACAGGAAAATGGAGAATGGACCTGGGATAAATTCGAAGAACTCTGTTCACAGGTTCAGGCGGATACCGATAACGATGGTGTGATTGACCGTTATGCAATGGTTAATTTTCGTTCCACCTTCTATAATGAAGCTGTTGCATCCAATTATGGCGATTACATCGCTATGGATGAAAATGGAAAATATTACAATGATCTGGAATCCAATGAGACGCTAGATGCATTAAACTGGGCTCTTAGAATGCTGGACACCTATGACTATCCGCAGCCTGAGGGAAGCGAATGGGATTACTGGGTAGAAGCATTCCAGAATGGCAAAGGCGCCTTTATCGCCGGTGAAGCTTATCAGGCAAGCGGTGACTGGGCGAACATGGAAGACGATTTCGGTTTTGTGTGCTTCCCGAAAGGACCTGCAGCAGATGACTATACCAACATCCGCAGCGACAACGTGTATGTAATCCCGGCTTGCTATGATGCCGAGAAAGCATGGAAGATTGCATTTGCTTATGATCTTTATACAGATCCGGTTCCTGGATATGAAGATTATAACGATGCGTTGTCAGGATATTATGATTCTTTCAGAGATACAGAGTCTGTTGACTTGACGATCACAAGATTGATGGAAAACGGAAGAGTCACCTACAATAATATGATCCCGAATCTGGATCTTGGTGCAGATTTACTCTGGGGTATCAGCAAAGATAATACTCCGGCACAGGCGGCTGAGGCAATCAGAAATACCTGGGCGTCTTATCTGGAAGAAGCAAATAAATAAATTGAAAGGGGGTGTTTCTGGGAGCCCCTTTTCTTGAAGTTAAGGAGAAATTTTCATGACAGTAATTGCAAAAAACCCTATTATGCCAGGATTTTATCCGGATCCTTCCATTTGTGCAGTGGGAGAAGATTATTATTTGATCAATTCAACGTTTGCTTATTTTCCCGGGCTTTCTCTCATGCACAGCAAAGACCTTGTACATTGGGAACAGATTGGCAATGTGATGGACAGAAAATCTCAATTGCCTTTGAAAGAGGCAGGGCACTCCGCAGGATTGTTTGCGCCCACGATCCGGTATCATGAAGGCGTTTTTTATGTAATCTGTACGAATGTGTCTTATGGCGGCAATTATATCGTAACAGCATCAAATCCGGAAGGACCATGGTCTGAGCCATATTATATTGAGGGAGCAGACGGCATCGATCCAAGTCTGTTCTTTGATGAGGATGGAAAATGTTATTATATTGGTACTCATCCCAATCCGGAAGGCTGTAAATATGATGGTGACTGGTATATATGGATCCAGGAACTTGATGTAAAAACCATGAAACTGGTGGGTGAACACAAAAATGTGTGGAATGGCGCCATGAAAAATATCGTATGGCCGGAAGGTCCTCATCTGTATAAAAAAGGCGAGTATTACTATATCATGCACGCAGAAGGCGGTACAGGACCTGATCATGCGGTAACGGTTTGCAGAAGCAAAAATATCTGGGGACCTTATGAAAATAATTTCTGCAATCCTATTTTGACACATAGACATCTTGGGCGTGACTATCCTGTTAAATATGTAGGACATGCAGATCTGATTGAAACACCTGCAGGTGAGTGGTATATGACTATGCTGGCAGTAAGACCCAAGGAAGGGTATACCACGATGGGACGGGAAACATTCCTTGCGAAAGTGGTTTGGGAGAATGACTGGCCCGTTGTAAATCCAGGTGCAGGAATGTTGACAGATACCGTAGAGATCGAACTGCCGGAGTGGAGACCGGAAACGGATGTAAATTCCTACACATACAGAACAGGTGCTAAGACCTGTGTACCGGGAAGCAGCAGGGAATATGATTTTACCAATATGAAAGTTCTTGGAGATGAATTTTTGTTCCTTAGAAATCCGGAAGAAAATATGTATCAATTAACAGAAAAAGGTCTGAATCTGCATTTCAGTCCTGTTACACTGAAAGAGAAAGCGAGCCCGTCTTACATTGCCATCAGACAGCAACATCACAGGTGTAAAGTAGAAGCATGCTTGAAAACAGATGGTCTTACTTCGGCAAGAAGAGCCGGGATTGCAGTCGTACAGAGTGATGAATATCAGTTACGCGTTGAAGTAGGTGACAGCAAAGCGGACGTAATTCTGTGCGAAAAAGGAATGGATCAATGTGTTGGCTCCGCGGTTGTGGAAGACAAAGAAGTGGTGCTTTCTATTGCCATAGATGAGTTGAAAGCGACTGTGGGAATGAAAGACAGTAAGAGGGAGATTATTCTGGCAGAAGATGTGGATATTCGCGCATTATCAACAGAAGTAGCAGGCGGGTTTGTAGGATGTACAGCAGGTATCTATGCAGTGGCTGAAGGAGAAGAGGCAGATGGATATGCCATGTTTAAGAGCCTTTCTTATGAGGAAAGAGAAGGCAAGTGAATGTGGCAGTTATTTTGTGGTCGATGTACTCTGAGTCTTATATCGTAACAGACATCCGGGATATTTTTCTTTTTGGTGATCTGTTTTTTAAAAAGGAGAAACAATTGTGAGTGATTTTTTTAATTGGGATAATAAATTCATGACTGCAATGTCAAAGGCCAGCGATGCAATCCTTTTAGGTATTCTTTGGATTGCATGCTGTCTCCCGATCGTTACAGTTGGAGCATCGTCCGCTGCGTTTTACTATGCATATCACAAGGCAGTTCGGCAGAGAAGGGGATATGCCTGGAAAGAGTTTTTCAGCGCCTTTAAATCAAACTTTAAATCTGCTATCATCATTTGGCTTATTATTTTGGGCCTGTATCTTGTGACCGGAATGGATTGTTATATTTTGTATACGTCATTGGAAACCATGGATCACGCATTGTTTTTGCTGCTGATGATCATGATCGTGATTGCCTTAATAACGATATGGGGAATCTACGTGTTTCCGTATCTGGCGCGTTTCGAAAATACTACGAAAGTGATCATAAAAAACAGTATAGCGGTTATGGTCATGAATAAATCATGGTCATTATTGCTTCTCGTGATTTTTGTGGCAGCGGCAGCGCTGTTTCTTCTGGTTCCGCCGGCTGCAATTTTTGTGCCAGCCTTTTACATGTGGGTGGATAACAAAATTTTAGAACGGATTTTCCGGAAATACATGAGAAAAGAAGATTTAGAAAAACAGATAGAATTGGACAGAGCAAAATCTGGTATGATTTAAGCGATAACTTTGATTTTGCAAATTCTATCGTTTCATTTAATTACTGTCAGGAAGGAGCAGATATGCGAAAAAAAAGGACCAGCAATGCGTTAAAAGGGATTGCGAGTTGTATGATCTGTGCATGGTCTTTATGTGCCTGCGGAAATGTTGCCGAGGATTCATCGGACCGTAAAGTAATGGAAGAGAGCAAAGCAGCAGAATATGAAGCTTTGTTTGATGAAATTGAGGCGATTACGCCGTACAAATCATTGAGCAATACCAATCCGATCATGACTCAGAGATTTGGTGCAGATCCATACGCTATGGTTTATAAGGATCGGGTTTATTTCTATATGACCGGAGATACTTTTGAATATGATGCAGATGGAAGTGTAACGGAGAATACTTATGGAAAGATCAATACCATCAGCGTAGTTTCAACAACGGATATGGTGAACTTTGAAGATCATGGTACAGTATATGCAGCGGGTTCCAAAGGAGCTGCTAAATGGGCAGCTAATTCTTGGGTTGAGTAGGCGCTGGCTGTGTTCCTTCAGGCGGAAAACGGCGGAAGTGCCGTCAGCACAGGCATAGGCGCGGATGCCTTCGAAAACGGCGCTGCCGTAATGCAGGGCATGGGTGAGAACGTGAACCTGGGCGTCGGCCCAGGGGACCATTTTGCCGTCAAACCAGATGAAATCGGTCGTTTGCATGATACATTCCTCAATATATTCCGCGATATTGGCCAGGCCGGATCTTCCGCGCGCGGCGGGGCCTGTCCGAAGGGTAAAAATTTACTGGAAAGCGCCGCGTATGGCAAGCGTCCGCGGGCAGGAAGATGCGCTGCCCGCAACGGGAAGAGGCGGGAGCCCGCTACCGGGCGCGGGCTGCCGTGCCGCAGAGAGGAGAGCTCCGGCACCCTTCCGGCGGGGCATCCCGGCACCGACTTCTGTATCCGAAAGAAGCTGGACCACTTACAGTATCACAATGCTCTGGGTAGGCATGTCGATCTGTATCCCGTCCTTATCCCTGGCATCCGGACTTATCGGTCTGGGCGTATCCCCATGGCTCTCTGTTTTAAACGTAGCCCTCGGAAACGTCATCATCCTGATCCCGATCCAGTTGAACTCCCAGATCGGTACAAAATACGGCATCCCGTTCCCTCTGTTCGCAAGACTGACATTCGGAACACTGGGTGCACAGATCCCGGCTCTGCTGAGAGCGATCACAGCCTGCGGATGGACTTCCGTACAGGCGTGGGTAGGCGGCGGCGCTGTTGGCGCTATGATCGGTGCATTCGTTCCTAAGTTTGCTGACGAAGGCTGGACGATCGGTCTTCCTTCCTGGGGCGGTATCCAGGAATCCGGCGGCGGACAGTTCTTCGGTTATGTGATCTTCATGCTGTTTATCGCATGGGTTGCATACAATGGTATCGAACAGATCAAATGGGTACAGAACATCGGATCTCCGATCCTGATCGTCGTAATGATCGGTCTGCTCTTCTGGGCTTACTCCATTACTCCGGACGGAACCGGATTCTTCGAAGTTATGGCTCAGCCAAGTGACAGCGCTCTGATCGAAGCAAGCGGCGGATTCGCATTCGTATATCTTACCGGTCTGATGGGCAACATCGCATTCTGGGCAACGATGGCACTGAACATCCCTGACTTCTCCAGATATGCCAAGACTCAGAAAGACCAGTTCAGAGGCCAGTTATACGGAATGCCGCTTCCAATGGCAGCATGCGCATTCATCGGTGCTTACTTCTCCCAGGCTACTAAGATGGCTTACGGCGAAGCAATGTTCGACCCGACCGGCGTATTCTATCACTTAGATAACAAGATCATGATCTTCATCGCAGCTATCGGTACAATCGCAGCTACAGTTACTACTTGCGTAGCAGCTAACGTAGTAGCTCCTGCAAATGGATTCTCCAACCTGGCTCCTAAGAAGATCTCCTACAAGAAGGGCGTTATCATCACGATCATCATCGCGTTCTTCATCCTGCAGGCATGGTGGATCTACGGTTCCGGCGCTGCATACTTCACTTGGATGAACGCTTATGGTACTATCCTGGCTCCGATCGCAGCTATCTTCATCGCTGACTACTTCATCGTTAAGCATAAGAGAGCTGACATCGCTTCCCTGTTCAAGGGTGCTGAAGGCAGATACTGGTACTCCGGCGGCTTCAACGTAGGCCCCGCCGATCCCATACGGTTATTCCATCGCCCGCATTTGTTCGATCAGCAATCATCGCATGGGTTCTGGCATTCATCTTCCCACTCCTTACATACTTCGGAGTACAGGGATCCTTCTGGACATTCATCAACTCGATCAACTACGTATGGTCCTTCGTAATCGGCTTCGTAGTATACATCCTGCTGATGAAGACCAGCCTGGCTGGAAACTCCCACATTACAGAAGAAGAGCACGAAGCTCTCACAGAAAGAGCTTAAATGCTTTCTGAATCATAAAGTCTGCAATAACTTTATATAAAATCGTAGGAGCCTTTGTAAGAAGGCTTCTACTTTTATCACACTTTTGCAAAAAGGAGGACAAAAGTTATGGATTTATTAATCAAAGGCGGCACAGTCGTAACTGCTACTTCATCTTTTAAAGCAGACGTTGCAGTTAAAAACGGAAAGATCAGTGCAATCGGTGCAAACCTGAAGCCTGAAAAGAAGACTGAAGTTGTTGATGCAAAGGGTAAGATGATCCTGCCTGGCGCTATCGACGGTCACACTCACCTGGCAATGCCTTTCGGTGGAACAGTTGCTACTGACGACTACTTCACTGGTACAAGAGCTGCTGCTTGTGGTGGTACTACGACAGTATTCGACTGCGTTCTTCAGGGTGTTGGCTAAACTATGGAC
>OGYO01002324.1_pt1 | contig 10185 bp, 6 predicted proteins | sample 1576561 | NCBI WGS metagenome assembly OGYO01 (sample SAMEA3541507, study PRJEB24748) | human gut metagenome | biome: human gut; feature: human-associated habitat; material: faeces | place: China | collected 2012 | reverse complement strand
ATCTGTAGTAGTGAAAGGTACGACTAATGGTACTATTACCGGACTTGACGGTGACTTTTCTTTGTCAAATGTAAAAAAAGGAGATATCATTCAGATCTCTTTTGTCGGTTACATTACTCAAGAGGTTCTTTGGAATGGTACCCCTTTGAATGTTATTTTAAAAGATGATACCCAGACTTTGGATGAAGTGGTAGTCGTTGCATTTGGAACGCAGAAGAAAGTGAATGTGACCGGTGCTGTATCTACTGTCGGAGCGAAAGAGATTGCGGCACGTCCTGTTAGTTCTACGGTTGAAGCTCTGCAAGGAGTTGTTCCTGGCATGAATATTTCAACAAGTAGTGATGGTGGTTCATTGAAAGGTAACAAAGAATTCAATATTCGTGGTACAGGAACTATTGGTAAAGGCTCATCAGTATCTCCTTTGGTGCTGATTGATGGAATGGAAGGGGATATTAATGCTATTAATCCACAGGATATTGAGAATATTTCTGTTTTGAAAGATGCTGCTGCGTCTTCTATTTATGGTTCACGTGCGCCGGGAGGTGTCATTTTGATTACTACTAAAAAAGGTAAGTCAGGAAAACCATCTATTAATTATAATAATAATTTCCGATTTAACTCTCCATTGAATATGCCTCATATGGCAGATTCATACAGTTTTGCATTAGCTATCAACGACCAGCTGACCAATGGAGGACAGTCGCCAATGTATAGTGAGAAGAAATTGCAACAAATTTTGGATTATCAGCATGGTAAATCTACACAATATATGTGGGCTACGGATGCTGGACGTTGGAATGCATTTGATGACCCAAATCGTCAGGATGTTATGCCAACCGCTAATACTGATTGGTTGCATGAGTTGTTTGGTGATAGTTTTACTCAGGAGCATTCAATTAGTGTAAATGGTGGTACGGATGTAATGCAGTATTATATGTCTGCCAATTATCTGGATGAAGGAGGATTATTGAAATATGGGGATGATGGCAGACAACGCTATTCATTTACTGGTAAAATCAATGCGGATTTGGCAAAATGGTTGAAAGTAGGGTATAGTGTTCGTTTTAATCGTATTGATTATAGTTCCCCTTCCTTTGCAAGTGCCGGCGAGAATAAGGAAAATGTATTTTATTTTGATGTATGCCGTTATTGGCCTGTAATTCCTGTTGTAGATCCTAACGGTTTTTATACCGCAGAGTCTAAAATTTACCAATTGACTGAAGGGGGACGTTATAATACTCAGAATGACGTTGTGGCACAACAACTCCAGTTTCTTATTGAACCAATTAAAAATTGGAAAACCACTATTGAATTAAATTATCGTAGTAATTATAATTTCTCGCATACGGATTATCAAACGGTTTATGCTTATGATGTAAACAAGAACCCATATGCTATTGCCAACACAACTTCGGGAGTAACAGAATATGCATATAAAAGCAATTTCTTTAATCCGAATATCTTTACAGAGTATTCATTGGAGTTAGAAAACGGGCATAATATGAAAGCAATGGTCGGTTTTCAAAGTGAGTTGTTTAAACAACGTGATATTACTGCAAAACAAAATAACATAATGTCTGGCATTCCTACTTTAAATACAACTACGGATAATGCACGTGCCAGTGGTGGCTATCAGGAATGGGCAACAGCCGGTTTTTTTGGTCGTATCAATTATGATTACAAAGGTCGCTATCTGGTTGAGGCGAATCTGCGTTATGACGGTTCTTCACGTTTTTTACGCGATCAACGTTGGAATTGGTTCCCTTCTTTCTCTTTAGGCTGGAATGTGGCACGTGAGGCCTTTTTTGAGAAGTATACTAATGTTGTCAATACATTGAAAGTTCGTGGCTCATGGGGTGAACTTGGTAATCAAAATACAGATAATTGGTATCCTTTTTATCGCATTATTGATTATAAACAAAATAATGGCGGTTGGTTGGTCAATGGCTTGAAACCTAATACTGCAGCCGAGTCCAGTCTCGTTTCGGCATTGTTAGGTTGGGAAAAGACCCAAACTTTAAATATTGGTTTTGATCTTGGTATGCTGGACAATCGTTTTAATTTGAATTTTGATTATTTCCAGCGTAAGTCAATTGATATGGTTGGGCCGGGACAGGAATTACCAACAATCTTAGGTATTGCCGTTCCAAATGTGAATAATCTGAATATGACTTCGAAAGGTTGGGAATTACAAGTAAGCTGGCGTGATCAGATACGTGATTTCAGATATGGTGTCACATTGGCTTTATCCGACAACCAGGTTGTAATTGATAAATATCCTAATCCGTCAAAAGATTTAGGCCAAACATATTATGATGGGGCACATTTGGGAGATCTTTGGGGATATCAGACAATAGGAATAGCTAAGACTCAGGCGGAAATGGATGCGCATCTGGCGAAGGTGGACCAATCTTCTATGGGTTCCAACTGGGGAGCAGGTGATATAATGTATGCCGATTTGGATGGTGACGGTGTGATAAGTGCAAAAGATAATACAGCAGACAATCATGGAGATAAAGTTTTGCTGGGTAATAAGACACCACGATATAACTTTGGCTTGAATTTGGATGCGGCTTATAAAGGCTTTGACTTGAAAGTGTTCTTCCAAGGAACATTGAAACGTGACTATATGCCGGGATCGGGTGCTGAAAGTATGATGTTTTGGGGAGCTGTAGGGTATTGGCAGACCAATTTTTTTGAGCCTCACTTAGACTATTTCCGTCCTGCTGATACAACGAGCCCGCTAGGAGCGAATGTCGACGGGTATTATCCACGTCCTTTAGAAAGCGACAAGAATCGTAAAGCACAAAGTCGCTATATGCAAAATGCTGCTTATTGTCGTTTGAAAAACGTAACGTTGGGATATACTTTACCGGCAGATTTGACTAAAAAATTCTACGTGAATAATTTACGTTTCTTTGTGTCTGCAGAGAATCTGTTTACTATAACCAATCTGTGTGATACTTTTGATCCTGAAACAATAGGTGTAGGCAATTGGGAAGGATGTACTTACCCATTGTCAAAGACTATTTCATTCGGATTAAGTGCAACCTTTTAATAAAATAAGATCTATATGAAAAATTATATTCAATATTTAACTATCGGAGCTTTGCTGATGGGCAGCCTGACAAGTTGTAATGACTTCTTGGATAGAGAACCATTGGATAAGGTTACTCCTGAAAAATTCTTTTCTGCAGAAGCGGATTTAGCAGCTTATGCCATAAATAACTATAAGTTTGTTACTGTAGATGATAAGTATGGCATTAATCTTTTTGGAAAAGATAATGATACAGATAATCAGGCAAGCGGAACAAGTAATTCGTTTTGGATTCCTGGTGAGAAAAAAGTTGCTGCCGACCGTGGCGAGTGGAAATGGGAGGATATTCGTTCATGCAACTACTTTTTTGACCAAGTATTACCAAGATATGAGGAGGGAGCTATAACTGGTAACCAAGATAATGTGAAACATTACATTGGAGAAATGTACGTGAACCGTGCATATAGCTATTTTCAACTTTTTACAAAATTTGGTGATCTGCCTATTGTCACAACGGCACTTCCCGATATTCAAGGTGAATTGGTGGAAGCTAGCAAGCGCCAACCGCGTCATAAGGTTGCTCGTTTTATTATTGAAGATTTAAAAAAGGCGGAAGACATGTTGTTGAATAATCCTCCGGGTGGTAAAAATCGTATTTCTAAAAATGTAGCTTATTTGCTTCATGCTCGTGTAGCTTTATATGAAGCTACTTGGGAAAAATATCATCGTGGTACAGCTTTTGTACCGGGAGGAAGCGGATGGCCGGGTAAAGATGCGCAAGGTTATGATGCTGATGTGGAAATTAATTATTTCCTTGATGAAGCGATTGCTGCTTCGAAGTTTGTTGCAGACCAAATGGTAGGCAATTTAGCAGAGAATACAGATACTCCGGAAGGAATGAATGCTTCATTGGTTTCTATCAATCCATATTATACCATGTTCTGTGATGAGAATATGGAAGGGTATAAGGAGATTCTAATGTGGAAAAAATTTGATGAATCATTGGGGGTAACCAGTAATTTGCAGATGGAACTTTGTCGTAATGGTGGTGGATCAGGCTGGACACGTGGTATGGTCAATTCATTCCTTATGCGTAATGGTTTGCCTGTTTATGCCAGTGGTTCGGGGTATAATCCCGATTGGGAGAAGGAAGGTGTAGTTGCTACGGTACAGAATCGTGACTCTCGTCTTGGTATATTCACTAAAAAGCCGGGAGATGTGAATTATTATGGTGATGATGGTACACCCAGTATTTGTCAAATCAGTTTGATATTCGGTGATGCGGGCAGTTTAGCAACAACAGGTTATATTGTAAAGAAGGGTAAACATTATTCAACTCATATGGCGAATGACCATTCTGCCGGTACCTCTGGAGGTATTGTTTTCCGTGGTGCGGAAGCTATGCTTATCTATATGGAAGCTTCATACGAGAAGAATGGAACTGTTGACGGAACGGCAGATGGATATTGGAGAGCGTTACGTACACGTGCAAAAGTAGATCCGGATTATAATAAGACAATTGCCGCAACTAATATGCTGGAAGAAGCAAAAGTCACCGGTTATATCCGCGGAGGCTGTACGGCAATCGGCATGAAAAAGCAGTATGTGACGAGAATTGATGAAAGTGCACAGAAACTGGAGAAGATGATCGTCAGCGGAGGCCGCCTCGGCGTACAGATCGAGCTGAAAGTGCAGAAATGGAATTTCGGGATCTTCAACACGCTGTACGCCGGCAAGGATCTGATGCCCTATTACATGGCCGACCCGTCGCTCGATTACGGCCCGGGACTCTATTGGGGCGAGCCGTGGTACCGCACCCGGCATAACATCTACGACCGGCTGGAAATCTACTGGCAGCCGGTACACACCGAAATCATGAAGTTGCGCGTGGCATCGGCGGTCTGTGCTTCCCTGCACGGCTGGAGGACATTGCCGTTCTGAAATACGCCATCGAAAACAATCCTGCCGACGCCAATGCCTGCTATTATCTTGGCTGCCTGTACTACGACCGCATGAACTACACGGCCGCCATGACCGCATGGGAAAAGGCGGAGAAGCTGAACCCAGCGGATGCTTACACCAAGCGCTGCATGGCGCAGGCGTGCTTCGACCATCTGAGTCAGCCCGCCCGAGCGCTGGAACTGATGAAGCAGGCGCTGGAACTGGCCCCCGACAACGCCCGCATTCTCTACGAGCTTTTGCAGATGGAGAAGAATCTGGGCTTCTCGGTGAAGGATCGCCTCCACCTGCTGGAGACCCACAGTGAGCTGGCCAAGATGCGGGATGACTGCTTCCTGGACGAGATCATCCTCTACACGCAGGACGAGCAGTACGAAAAGGCCCGAGAGCTGCTGCTGAGCAAGCGCTTCAACATCTACGAGGGCGGCGAGGGCAAGCTGACCCGTCACCACGGCTGGCTGTATACCCTGATGGGCCAGAAGGCGCTGGAAGCGGGCGACGCTGAAAAGGCGCTGGAATGGCTGAAAACCGGTCTGGTCTATCCCGCCAACTACGGCGAGGGCCGTCACTACAGCGCGCAGGAGGGCAACGTCTACTATTACACCGGCCTGTGCTATGAAGCCATGGGCGAGGCCGCCAAGGCGAAGGAAGCCTATCAGGAGGCCGCCGGTCAGCCCAGCCAGATCACCGAAATGACTTTCTTCACTGCGCTGGCGGAAACCAAGCTGGGCCGGGAAGAGGACGCGCGCAAGACCTTCCGGAGCATGGTGGAGGAAGGCGAAAAGCGGCAGGCTTCCAGCCACCGCTGGGGCTACTTTGGCGTAGGCATGGCCGCGCCCCTGCCCAGCGAGCTGGACATCAAGCGCATGAACCTGATCGACGCGCACCTGCTGATGCTGCTGGGCAAAGCGGGCCTCGGGCAGGATTACCAGAGCGATCTGGACGCTTTGAAGGTCTACGACCCCTACAACAGCAAGCTGGACTTTTTCCGGAAGCTGGGACTGGTGAAATAAACCAGACATACAAAAACACGGGCTGCGGGGAAAAATCCCTGCGGCCCGTGTTTGATGGATGCACTTACAGCGCGGCAAATACCTTCGCGCCCCGATTTTTCAGCCATACATACAACAGTGCGCACAGCACTGCCGTCAGCAGACAGAAAACGGCGGGGATCACTGCGGGATGCAGATTCCGGCCCAGCGCCATGGCCGCTCCGCCCGGAAGAAGGGCGTAGGCCCAGCCGCCCAGCAGGGCCAAGGCCACGCTGCCACCCTGCTTGACGGGGGTAATTTCGCTGGTCCAGTGCAGGTTGGGCATTTTCAGGCCCATGGTCAACCCGAACAGGGCCAGCAGCAGTACGGCCAGCAGACTGCCGGCCGCCGCCAGCAGCGACAGCACCGGCGAAAGCCCCAGCACCGGCAGCGCGCAGGCCAGAAACACCAGCATGGGAATGCCCGTGAACACCAGCTGCATTTTCAGTTTGGCTTTCAGTACCTCCCATGCAGACACAGGCAGGGATTGCAGCACCCACAGGCTCTTGCCTTCCAGAGAGACGGACGGCGCGGCCATGTCGTTCATGGAGGCCAGCAGACAGGCGACCGAGATCGCCAGCGCCGCCAGCACGCTGTCCGCGCCGGGAAGAACGGCCTTCAGAAGCCCCAGCCATTCTCCGCCCTTGAGCAGGAGCAGCACGCCTGCCGCCGGGATCATCAGCACGCCCATGCCGCAGTTCAGCATGTAGTTGGGGCTGGAAACGAAGCGGCGGCATTCCTTGCCGAGCAGCGCGGCGGGCAGGCTACGCACCCGGGCCTTCTTCTCCCGGTAGCGGGCCTTGCCCGTGCTGCCGCCGGAGGTCGCCAGCCGCAGGAAGCTGCGGGAAAGCAGCAGCCAGGTCATGGCCGTCAGCAGGACGACCGCTGCGCTGACCAGCGCCATGGCCGTCCAGTCGCCCTCCGCCATGCGTCCGAACAGATACAGCGGATAAGCCGCGCCCTTGATCTTCACGCCGTATACCACCGCGTTCGCCACCAGATCGGAGATCACGGTCTGCGCCTTGAAATAAATGAAATAGTACAGGCCGATCCCCAGCAGCGACACCAGCACCGTCGTGATGCTCTTATGCTTCAGCTTCAGGCTGATCTTCGCCACCACCCAGCCCAGCAGGCAGGAGAGAAGCAGCACGATCAGCGAGACGATCGCCACGGTCAAAATCCCGCCCACGATGGCTGCGGCGCTGTGGGCGACCTGAACCCAGTACACGACCACGGCCGGGACGATCACCACGGCGGAGTACATCAGGCCCATCAGGTACACCGTTACCAGCCGGGAAGAAATAATGACCCGCAGCGGAATGGGCAGCGACAGCAGCAGGTCGTTATCCTTGGCCAGATACAGGCTGGAATAGGTATTGAACACGCTGCCGAACGCACCCATAAAAATGGCGACCAGTCCCATCAGGGTGAAGTACAGCCAGCCCATCCCCACCGCCGCCATAGCGTCGCACAGCATCATGGCGACGAAGGTGAACATGCCGCCCAGCACACCCACCATCAAAAAAACGAACAGCGCAAAATACAGAATGACGGTTCCTTTGGCGCGCTTCTGGCTCTTCTTGGCGTCGTACAGATAGCTGCGAAAGATTTCCGCCATCTGCTTTTTCACCAGTTGTTTCAGCATTGCTCCCCCTCCAGTTCCAGGAAGACTTCCTCCAGGCTGTCGTCGCCCTTGACCTCTTCCATGGTGCCGGAACGGATCAGCTTGCCGCCCTTGATGATGGCCACCTTATCGCACAGCTTCTCCGCCACCTCCAACACATGGGTGGAGAAGAAGATTGCGCCGCCCCGGTCGCACAGTTCCCGCATCATGCCCTTGAGCAGATGAGAGGCCTTGGGATCCAGCCCCACGAAGGGTTCGTCCATCAGGATCAGCTTGGGTTCGTGAATCCATGCGGAAATAATGGCCAGCTTCTGCTTCATGCCGTGGGAATAAGCCGCAATGGGCTGCCCCAGATCGCCGGTCAGCTCGAAAAGCTCGGCGTATTTCCGAATGCGTTCCTGCCGAACGTCCGCCTCCACCGCGAAAACGTCCGCGATGAAATTCAAATACTGAATGCCCGTCATGAACTCGTACAGGTCGGGGTTATCGGGGATATAGGCCATCTGCCGCTTGCAGCGGAGCGGGTCGGCCTGAATGGACACACCGCCGATGAGAATCTCTCCTTCGTCGAAGGCCTGAATGCCCGCCACGGATTTCAGCGTGGTGGTCTTGCCCGCGCCATTGTGGCCGATGAAGCCGTAGATTTCGCCCGGAGCGATATGCAGACTCAGATCGTCCACCGCTTTTTTGTCGCCGTAGGCCTTGGTGAGATGTTGAATTTGAAGCATTGCTTTTCTCCTTGCTTGCATCGGATTTTTTCGTTTCCATAGAAAAACCGTCCAAACGATTTCATTTCTGAGCATCGTTCTGACGGTTAGTATAACACACGTTGTGCGAATTGCAATGATGATTCGTCCTATTGTCAAAATCAGTGTCTCAAAACGTCGCTTTCGCGTCCCCGATCGCCTTTCGGAAGGCTGCGTCCCGGTCGAAGGCGCCGTCCACGAAGCCGGGCACTTCCTTCAGCGCCTTGCACAGGCTCAGGCTGAAGCCGGTCAGAATCTGCTGCACCTCCTGCCGGGAATATGGGCAGTTGCCCGTGACCGTCAGCGTACACAGGCTGTGCACCGCCAGCCACATATCCCGGAAATAACGGTCGGCAGTAGGGCCGTCCATCCGATAGGTCTGCATCAGTCGGTCCCGCACCTGTTCCCGTACCCGGCCCATGGCGTCCAGCGCGCTGCACTGTCCTTCTTCGGGGCGAGTCATGTACAACAGCTGATACAGCTTCGGTTCGTCCTGCGCAAACTGCAGATATTGAACGCCCACGCCCAGAAACGGCGGTTCCATCGCCAGCCCTTTTTCCACATACTGCCGGAAAATATTCTCCGCAAACAGACGCACTTCTTTTTTCAGCTCGTCCATCGTGTGGTAATAGGTAAAAATGGGCCGGGTAGAGGTGCCCAGCACCACGGCGACCTCCCGGGCGGACACCGCCCCGATGCCCTTTTCCCGGGCGACGGTCAGCGCGGCGTTGGTGATCTCGTCTTTGGTAAACTTCGGCTTAGGAGGCAATCCGATCATCCTTTCTCCGTCAAAAGCAACGCGTCCAGTTCTCCGGTCATGTTGCAAAACATATGTTATATAACAAGATGATTATAGGATCTGCCTGGCGGGAAGTCAAGCTAAATCAATGGAAAAAAACCGAACCAGCGCCTGAAAGGATCATCACCTGCCGTTCACAAATTCTTTGAAAAATGTTCGTCTTTCCTCCAACCTATTTTCCTTTTTTTCTGCTACTCCGGCAGAACCGTGAGATCTACGAGACGATCTATACGATGTTCAACTTCTCGGAAAAGATCGACCCCGTTACCGTACTCAATAAGATGAAAGAGCGCGGCGTGTATGACGAGCAGCGCAGCTATGATTACATCGCGCAGCTGTTGAAGATCACGCCGACCGCCGCCAATGTCAAGCAGAGGTTCTGACGCTGACTCTGAACGCATGATGGATGGCAAATCCGAAACGTTCTGGCACTCGGGTTCCTACCAAAAGCCCGGAGACTGGTATTGCCTGGATTTTGGACAGAATGTTCCGGTCAAAAATGTTCTTCTGACGATGGGCAGGAATGATAAGGACTCGGACTTTGTTGCCAAGGGGCAGCTCGAAGCCAGCAGGGATATGAAAAAATGGGTGCCTCTGGGCAAGGAAACCACAGGCAGGCAGGTTTTTTGGCAGAGTACGGTTCCCGTCCAGGCCAGGGCTTTGCGTTATCGTGTTATCGAACCCAATTTTGTCAACCCCGACAAAAAGGGTAATACGGTTTGGACTGCTATCAGAGAGTTCGCCGTGAATTGTCCGTTGCCGGCTATGGCTTCTTCAACGGTCCCGGGCCTGTCATCACTCTCTGTTCAGGAAACCGATAAAATGATAGGAATCAATAAGGTTATGGAGGTCCATTCCATGAAGAAGGGAGATTCCATTACATTGGCTCTGCCGGAACCGGTTGATGCGACGTGGATGGAAGTGAATCTGGACAACGGCAATCTGCCCCAGTGGGCGGAAGTTAGCGTGGAAACCGTTTCGTCTGCATC
>OGYO01002320.1_pt1 | contig 10196 bp, 9 predicted proteins | sample 1576561 | NCBI WGS metagenome assembly OGYO01 (sample SAMEA3541507, study PRJEB24748) | human gut metagenome | biome: human gut; feature: human-associated habitat; material: faeces | place: China | collected 2012 | reverse complement strand
GGACAAAGATTTAAATCAATTTGTATGGGTGCCGGTGGCAACGATAGTAGATTATAAGAGAACGGCATATGCTAACCAAAGTATAAGTGACTATTCAGAAAATTTAGCAGATGACGAAAAAACAAGTGTCACAACATATAAAGGATTTTATATAGGAAGATATGAAGCAGGAGATAAAGAAAGTACTGAAGCCAAAAAATTGAGAAGTTCAAATGATGTAACAAAAACGGTTACAATAAAAGCAAATCAAGCTCCATATAATTATGTAACAAGAGCACAAGCCGTAAGTTTAGCACAAAGCTTTGCAACAAAACAAGGATATAAAGCAAAAACAAAATTAGTAAGTAGTTATGCATGGGATACAACGATATCATTTTTGCAAAAAGTAAATAGTGATTATGGAAGTAGATCAGAAGAAGGAAATTATTATGATACAACCTTTACTTATACAGATATAACAGGAGCAAGCAAAACAAAAACAAGTGGTTCAATAGAATTAGTTCCAACAGGGCAAACCACACCAGTATGTAATATTTATGATATGGGAGGAAATGTTTGGGAATGGACGACCGAGTCCTATTCTAGTACGAACTATCCGTACATCGAAAGAGGAGGCAATTACTGTGACTATCTTTTCGCGAATGGTCCTGCTGGGCGACGCGATAATGATTCAGACAATGCCAACGCTAGTATCGGGTTTAGACTTACTTTGTTTATGTAAAACCGCTCGAGAGTATAAACTTAAGTGTGTAAAATCAAAAGGAATTTTGATTATGCACACTTTTTTGTGTGCAGGAAAGAAGGAAACATGAATATGAGAAAAATAAGTATTAATGAATTTAAAAAAAGGAGATTCGAAAGGAGTTATATATCAGTATACATTGTAATAAGACCAATATCAGTAGAAAATGAACAAGAAATAGAAGTAAAAAATTTATGTGTAATATATGGATTTACAGCATTAGGAGTCAGGAGGATAATAGCAATATATTTTGAAAATACAAATGATAATAGATTTTGGTTAGGAGTATTTGAAGATTTAAAAGCAAGAAATCTTCAAAATATAATGTTTCTTGTAACACCGCAAAATAAAAATATTGAAAGATGTGCCAAAATTATATATAATAACATCGAAATAATAAGATCCCCAGAAGATATAATGTCAGCAATAGATAGATATTTTGCGACCAAAACATCAAGAACATTAGAAATACAGTTAAAAAATCTAATATTAGCAGAAGACATAGAAAAATGTGAAGAGAATATAGAATTATTTAAACAACAATATTTGCACAACCGATTAGTCTTGGAAGTATTTAAAAGACAAGAAGATGATATAAAGAAATTGTATAAATACAATTACGATATAAGAAAATTATTATATCAATATTATGCAATAAGAGAAATCAAGAGACATATAAACAGATTAAATGAAAGACAACCATTGCAAGAAAACATAGATGACGTAATAGAACATTTTACAGAATACATAAGTTCATTTGAAAGAGGCTTAACATATTCAAAAAAAGGCTGGGTAAGGCTTATGAATATACTTTATGAGATATATCCAAAGAAAATGGAGGAATATTTATAATGAAAAGAAATAATAAAAAGTTAGACCCAAAAGATCCAAGATATATGACAAAAGAACAAGAGCAAATAGTAAATTTAATACTTAGTAATAATGAATTAAAAAGTGGAAAAGATGTATCAAATATATTTAATGAACTTAGAGGAAAAGTAATACAGAGATTATTAGATGCAGAAATGGAAGAATTCTTAGGATATGATAAAAGTAAGCATGGAGAAAAAGAAAATAAAAACAGAAGAAACGGATATACATCAAAAGCCAAGAAAGTAAAAACAGATACAGGAGAAATAACAATATGTCCCCCAAGAGATCGAGAAGGAAAATTTGAACCACAAATAGTAAAAAAGAGACAAAGAGTATTAGAAGGATTTGATGAGATAGCAATAGCAATGTATGCCAAAGGAATGAGCTTAAAAGATATAAGCGAAATGATACAACATATATACAAGGTAGAGCTTAGCATAGAAACAATAAGTAAATTAACATCATCAGTAAGCGAAGAAGTACAGAAATGGCAAGAAAGACCATTAGAGAAATTTTATCCATTTATATACGTAGATTGTTTATATGCACCAGTAAAAAGAGATTTAATAAGTGAAAAAGTAGCAATATATGTAATGCTTGGGATAAACAAAGATGGCAAAAAAGATGTATTAGGGATATGGATAAATGAAAATGAATCAGCAACATTTTGGACAGAAGTATTTGAGGAAATAAAAGCAAGAGGAGTCGAAGAAATATTATTTATATCATTAGATGGATTAAGTGGACTTTCAGAAGCAATAGAGAAAATATATCCAAAAGCAAAAACGCAAAGATGTATTGTTCATATAGTGAGAAACATATATGGAATATTAGACAAGAAGAAATCAAAAGAAATAATAGGAGATTTAAAGAAAATATATACAGCAAGTAATGGGAATAATGCAAAATTAGAATACGAAAACTTTATCGAAAAATATAAGTCAAACGAGAAGTTAATAAAAAAATTAAATAGTGTTATAGAACATATATTTAATATATTCGAATATCCAGTAGAAATAAGAAAAATAATATATACAACAAATCCAATAGAAAGCTTAAATAGTAGCTTGAGAAAAGTGACCAGAGGCAAAGGCTCATTTATAAGTAAGGAAGCACTATTAAAAGTATTGTACTTAAGAATAAAAGACTTGGAAAAAAGCTGGTCAAAAGGAACAAGAAACTGGGAAAATGTAAAACACCAATTAATTGAATTATACGGTGAAAGGGTATTAAAATATTATTTTAATACATAAAAAATATATACAATAATACAAATTTGTTATATTATTGTATATATCTAAAATTAATTATAAAAATATGATTTTACACAGTTAAAATTAAACGCTCGAAAAGCTGAACGCTAGAGACGAGAAATTTGAAACAAGAGGAAAAAATAAAAATGATAACAGAAAGATATAAGAAGGCTCACACCTCGCATAGCGAATGGAATACGCTATGTGGAAAATTTTAAATGATATGTGGCAATTTGATGATAAGTACGCCATACCTAACTATTAAGCCCAAGAAAGTCTTGGGTTTTTATAATTCTATTTTTTCTTCAAAACATCTTGTAAAAAATATCTATTTATTATAGAATAGGGATGTTTACGGATGCAGAGGTGAAAAATGAGATTTATAGGAAACAAAACGAATTTATTAAATGATATACAAAAGGTAATCAAAGAAAATTGTGATGGAAGCGAGAAGGTATTTTGCGATTTATTTTCTGGTACTTCATCAGTTGCAAGATTTTTTAAAAATGAATACAAAATCATATCTAATGACATGTTGTATTTTTCATATGTGTTGCAAAAGGCAACAATTCAGAATAATCAGATTCCGGAGTTTAAAAAAGTAAAAATAGCATTGAATATAAAAGATGTATTTGATTATTTGGAAAATGCTCCTATTGATATAAAGGATGGATTTGTGTATTCTAATTATTCTCCACATGAGAAATGTGAAAGAATGTATTTAACAACAGAAAATGCTCAAAGAATAGATTTTATTCGAACAACAATAGAACAATGGAAAAATGAAGAACTTATTAACGAAAATGAATATTATTATTTGTTAGCATCTTTACTTGAAGGAATTCCATTTGTATCTAATATAACTGGAACATATGGAGCATATTTAAAAGAGTGGGATAGAAGAGCATTAAAAAAATTTGAGCTTATTAGATTGAATGTTATCGATAATAATTGTGATAATGAATGTTATAATACAGACTCTAATAAATTGATAGAGCAAATAAGTGGGGATATACTTTATTTGGATCCTCCATACAATGAAAGGCAGTATTTACCAAATTATCATCTACTTGAAACGATAGCTAAATATGATAATCCGATAATAAATCGGTAAAACAGGAATAAGAGAATATGTAAATCAAAAATCAGATTATTGCATTAAAAGCAAAGTTTACAATGAACTGGAAGAATTAATAAAAAAAGCCAATTTTAAACATGTTATTTTAAGCTACAATCAAGATGGAATTTTATCTGAAAAAGAAATAGAAGGAATTTTAAAAAGATATGGAATTATTAATACATATAGGTTATATAAAATTCCTTATAAGCAGTATCAAAATAAATTAACTAAAAAATTGGATATGCATTATGAATATATTTTTTACATAAAAAAGGAAAAAATGAGTAATAAACAGCCTGAAGTTTATTTTTATGTCCCATATGCAGATGCGCTACAAGTTAGAGAAGATGAGGAAAAATATACATATGCTAATGGAATTGTTTCAAGAAGAAAATTTTTAAAGAGTCCGCTGAATTATATTGGTGGAAAGTATAAATTACTACCACAATTAATAGAATTCTTTCCAGAGAAAATAAACACTTTTGTAGATTTGTTTTCAGGAGGATTTAATGTTGGAATAAATGTAGATTGCAATAAAGTTGTATGTAATGACATGAATACATTTATTATAGATTTATATAAAGAACTATATAGTAAACCAATAGATGAAACTCTAAACAAAATAACAGGAAGAATTAATGAATATGGATTATCAAAAGAAAATGAAGAGGCTTTTAAGAAATTTAGGAATTATTACAATAAAACAAAAGAACCAATAGACTTATATACTTTGTCATGTTATTCATTTAATTATCAGTTTAGATTTAATAACAATAAAGAATATAATAATCCATTTGGAAGAAACAGAAGTCAATTTTCAGACAATATGAAATCAAACTTAATTCTTTTTACCGAAAAACTAAAAAGTATGAATGTGGAGTTTTTATCCGAACCATTTGATAAAGTAGATTTAAGTAGATTAAATAGTGAAGATTTTGTATACTGTGATCCTCCTTATTTAATAACGACTGGCTCGTATAATGATGGCAATAGAGGGTTTAAGGATTGGAAAGAAGAAGAAGAAATACAATTATATAAAGTACTAGATGAATTAAATAAAAGAAAAGTAAAATTTGCATTGTCAAATGTTATTGAACATAAAGGAAAAGAAAATATACTTTTGAAAGAGTGGAGTAAAAAATATAAAACAATATATTTGACAAGTGATTATTCAAATTCGAGTTATAATACTAAACGTGATAAGAGCATAGAAGTATTAATTATAAACTACTAGGAGGATAAGATGATTGAATTAAGAAAGATGGAAAATAGAAAATTTAGAACTTTTGGCTGGGTACAAGATCCGAGTGACTTTAAGTCCTTATATAATGTTGTCGCAATTTTTGATAATACATCAGAAGTACATAAGCAATTAGTTGATGAAAGAATAGAAAAGCTTATAGAAGAAAAAGACGGAAGAAGCCATTTTTTAGAAGTAATGAGAAGTAAACCATTAAAAATAAAATACACGGATTTAATAGGAACGGCATTTACACCTAGGTCAAGTGCAAGATGCAATGGAATTGTTCAAGCTACAGTAGAAGGACAAAAAAGAAAATTTATTAGCGATTGGCCAGCAGATAATTTTGTTAGATGGGCTCATTGCCTAGGATTTATACAGTACAATTATGAGGACGATACTTTTGAAATAACAAAAAAAGGGCTAGAATGGATTAAAACAAAAGATGCTAGTGAAGGTAAGCTATTGTTGGAAGAGGCAATTCTTAGTTATCCACCGGCAATTAGAATTTTAAGGTTGCTGTCAAATGGAAAAGTAATGACAAAATTTGAGCTGGGCTCTAACTTGGGATTTATAGGGGAAGATGGTTTTACAAGTATTCCTCAAAATGTATTAATTATGACATTAGCAACAACAGAGTCTATAAATGAAAAAAATAAAATTAAAACTAACACAGAAGGGTCTTCAGATAAATACGCCAGAATGATAGGAAAATGGTTGACAGAACTAGGATTGCTGAAACAAGTTACGAAAGAAATTGTAGTGGCTATTGGTGGAAAAGAATACAAAGAAGAAATAGGACAATCATATATTATAACTAATGAAGGATTAAAAGCACTTAATAGGGCAGAAGGAAAAAGTAGATTTTGTAGAATTTCTAAGAATGTATCATGGGAAATGATGGCGACGAAAGGAAATGATAGAAATTATATAAGAACGAGAAGAAGTATAATACTTAAAATCTTAGCAGAAAGTAAAAAAGGATTAACTATAGACGAAATAAAAAACAAATTGGAATCTTATGAGATTTTTGAATTACCAAGTGCTATAAGTGATGATATTTGCGGATTAACTAATATAGGGCTAAATATTGATTACAAAAGTGGGAAGTATTATTTTAATGATATAATTATGGACTTTGTAATTCCAATAATTATTAAAGCTGAAAAATCGGAATTCTTAATTGAGAAAGATAAATTAAGAGAAAAACTAGATACATTACCACACGATTATTTGTCTATGGTAGATTTAGCATATGATAGCAAACAAAATAGATTATTTGAGATGAAAACAATAGAATTACTGATAAATGAATGTAATTATAAGGGGCTACATTTAGGTGGAACACGAAAGCCAGATGGAATTGTATATACTAATAATGAAGTTGAGAATTATGGAATAATAATTGATACGAAAGCTTACTCTAAAGGGTACAATTTACCAATTTCACAAGTGGATGAAATGACAAGATATGTTGAAGAAAACAATAAAAGAGAAAAGAAACGTAATCCAAATGAATGGTGGAATAATTTTGATAGTAATGTAAAAAAATTTTACTTCTCATTTATATCTGGAAAATTTGTTGGAAATATTGAAGAAAAACTCCAACGTATAACACTGTTTACTGAGATTTATGGAAATGCAATAACTGTAACTACATTGCTATATATAGCCAATGAAATAAAAGCTAATAGAATGAAAAAATCAGACATTATGGAATATTTTAATGATAAAGTTTATTAGTAAACAAATATGTAAAGTAAAAAAATGAAATACTTAAAATTTGGAAATTTATTCCTAGTTTTAGGTGTTTTTTTATTTTTACTCTTAAAATAAGGTTCCTAAAATTATCATTCTCATCAAATTTGTAAATTTCACAAAATGCCCAATTTTACTTGACTTTTTGCCCATTTGCGTATAATATATTAGTAGAAAATTATGGATTAAAAAATCTATAAAAAGTTTGTGAATTTGATAAGAGTTAGTAAGAAATGGAGGATTCTATGGGAGAGGTTATAGTAATAACATCAGGAAAAGGTGGAGAAGGAAAAACAACTACAACAGCAAATCTTGGTTCTGCTCTTGCCCTAAAAGGAAAAAAAGTTGTATTAGTAGATACTGATATTGGCCTTAGAAACCTTGATGTTGTAATGGGATTAGAAAACAGAATAGTATACGATATAGTAGATGTTGTTGAAGAAAAATGTAAACTAAGACAAGCCCTTATAAAAGATAAAAGGTTTGAACAGTTATTCCTATTACCAGCTGCTCAAACTAGAGATAAAAGCGCTATAAATGAAGAACAAATGAAAGAACTAACTAGCAAACTAAAAGAGGAATTTGACTATATTATAATCGACTGTCCTGCTGGAATAGAGCAAGGTTTCAAAAATGCAATTGCAGGAGCAGACAGAGCTATAGTAGTAACAAATGCAGAAATATCTTCAATCAGAGATGCAGACAGAATTATAGGATTATTAGAAGCGTCTGAGATTAGAAATCCAGAGCTAATTGTAAATAGATTAAGACCAAACATGGTTAAAAAAGGAGAGATGATGGATGTTGACGATATTGTTGACTTACTATCAATCAATCTTTTAGGCGTCGTGCCAGACGATGAGTTTATAATTACTCAAACAAATAAAGGAGAACCTGCAGTAATAAACAAAAAAGCTCCATCAGGAAAAGCATATTTAGAAATTGCAAGAAGAATTCTTGGTGAAAATATTGATGTTACAATTCCGGGCAGAGATGAAGGATTTTTTACCAAAATAAAAGGCATATTCAGAAAAAAATAGTGGAGGGTACATAATGTTTGAGAACGTAATTAATTTCTTTAAAAAGATTGGAAAGAAAGACCAGATAGAAGCAAAATCTAAGGATACAGCAAAAGAAAGGTTACATTTAGTTTTAATGCAAGATAGAGCAAATGTTTCAGCTGATTTCTTAGACATGATGAGACAAGAAATAATAGAAGTTATAAAAAAATATATAGATGTTGATGAGAAAGATATAGATGTGCGTCTAACAAACAAGACAAATGAGGATGGAACAACAGGTGCACCAGCATTATATGCAAATATTCCAATCGCCGGAATAAGGGAAGAAATGAAAAAAGAAAAAAATATAGAAAAAGAAACAGTAGAAAAAAAGCAGAAAGAAAATGCTAAAAAGGAAGATAAAACAGAAGAAGATAAGAATTCAAAAAAGGCTGTAGAAGAAAAAGCTTCTAATGAGAATAATGAAAAAGTTGTAAAAGATGATTCTAAAGACGAAGAGTTAGACGAGAGCGCAGTTGATACATCTGATGACGATGAAAGCGTTGATGATGAGAGTGAAAAATCTGATGTAGAAAACGAAGATAATAAATCAGAAAATGATGATTCAGAAGATGACAATGAAGAGGTAGATGAAACAGATGACTCAAAAGATTCTGAAGAAGTAAAAGAAAAAGTATCAGCTAACAAATCTAATGAAGAATAAATGAGGAGATTCAATGGGAAAGAAAATATTAAAAAATATGGACTGGGGAATTCTCGTTTGTATAGTTATTTTATTAGCCATTGGTTTAGTAGCATTATTTTCAGCAACGCAAGGCACAGAATATGAAGAATTTAAGAAGCAGATAATGTGGCTTGCTATAAGTATTCCAATAATGATAATTCTAACATTTGTTGATTATAATACAATATCAAAAATTTCTCCAATATTGTATGTACTAATGATAATTTCGCTAATTGCCGTTATGTTTACGAAAAGTGTAAATGGTGCGACAAGCTGGTTTACAATAGGTTCTGTATCAATACAGCCAGCTGAATTTGCAAAAATAATAGCAATAATTTCATTATCAACTTATGTAGCGAAAATACAGGAAAAAGGCAAAGATCAAATAAGCAGACCAACTAGGTTACTATTAGCACTTACAATAGTTACAGTTCCTGTACTTTTAATAGTAAAACAACCAGATTATGGAACAGCAATAACATTTATAATAGCAACAATTTTTATATTATTTGTTGCAGGAATAAAGAAAAGGTATATCATTACCGGAATTTTATTAGTTGTTATTTTGCTACCTGTATTGTATATTTTTGTATTACCAGAGCATGCCAAAACAAGAATTGATGTGTTCTTAAATCCAAATTTAGATCCAAGAGGTGCTGGATACAATGTTATTCAATCTAAGCTTGCAATAGGTGCAGGGGAGTTCCTCGGAATGGGAATTTTAAAAGGAAACCAAACTCAATTAGGTTTCTTATATCCAAAGACTACAGATTTTATATTTGCTGTAATAGGAGAAGAAATGGGCTTTATTATAGCTGCAACAGTAATAATAACTTATGTTGTGCTTATAACAAGGTCGATATTTATAGCAAAAACAGCAAAAAATAATTTAGGGTCATATATAGCTATAGGAATTGCAGGAATATTTTTATTCCATATGGCAGAAAATATAGGAATGACAATGGGATTATTACCAATAACAGGTGTTCCACTACCATTCGTAAGCTATGGTGGAAGTTCATTACTTACAAACTTAATGATGATAGGTCTTTTGTTAAATATTAGTGGTAGAAGACAGAAGGCAATATTTATAGACTAACGATTGAAAAATAATAAAAATATATAAAATTTAAACGAGGTAAATTTTGAAAATAGGAAATGTAGAACTAGAAAATAATATATTTTTAGCACCAATGGCAGGCATTACAGACCTGCCATTTAGGTTAATTTGCAAAGAAAATGATGCAGGGCTTGTATATACAGAGATGGTAAGTGCAAAAGCACTTTTATACAATGATGAAAAAACAAAATTGTTACTAAAGACTTGTGATAAAGAAAAGCCGTTAGCTGTGCAGATATTTGGAAGTGATGTTGAGGCAATTGCATATGCAAGTAAATATGTTTTTGAATAATATGTATTATGTCTATACATGAGGATGCCCATCACCAAAAAATTTATCACGG
>OGYO01002317.1_pt1 | contig 10205 bp, 4 predicted proteins | sample 1576561 | NCBI WGS metagenome assembly OGYO01 (sample SAMEA3541507, study PRJEB24748) | human gut metagenome | biome: human gut; feature: human-associated habitat; material: faeces | place: China | collected 2012 | reverse complement strand
GTTATGAAACAAATAGAAACATAGAAGAAACTTTAAATCTAGGTTGGAAACTTTTAAAAGTAATTCCTCGTACAGAATTAAAGAGAATAAGAACTGAATATATAGATAAGTATTTGAATGATAAAGACTAGGGGGGATTATTATGGCAAAGCTAAAAGTAAATCCTACTAGAATGGCTCTTTCTGAATTAAAACTTAGACTTGTAACAGCTAAAAGAGGACATAAACTTTTAAAAGATAAGCAAGATGAATTAATGAGACAGTTTATTAATCTTATTAAGGAAAATAAGAAGCTTCGTGTGGAAGTTGAAAAAGAACTTTCAGAATCTTTTAAGTCTTTTTTACTTGCAAGTGCTACTATGAGTCCATTATTTTTGGAAAGTGCTGTTTCTTTTCCTAAAGAAAAATTATCAGTGGAGATAAAATCAAAAAATATAATGAGTGTCAATGTTCCTGAAATGAAGTTTGTCAAAGAAGAAATGGAGGGAAGCATATTCCCTTATGGCTTTGTTCAAACTTCAGCTGAGCTTGATGACACAGTTATAAAATTACAAAAAGTCTTGGATAATCTTTTGTCTCTTGCAGAAATAGAAAAATCTTGTCAACTTATGGCTGATGAGATAGAAAAGACAAGAAGAAGAGTTAATGCTCTTGAATATAGTACAATTCCTAATCTTGAAGAAACAGTAAAAGATATAAGAATGAAATTGGATGAAAATGAAAGAGCAACTATAACAAGACTTATGAAAGTTAAACAAATGTTAGAAAAGAATGCATAAAATAAAAAACTGCATCCGAAATTTAGATGCAGTTTTTTATTATTTTAATTATTTTTTATTCCAAATCTAGCTGTAAAGAATCTTAATTGTTTTGGTTCATAAACAAATTCTAGAGGTTTGATATCTTCTTTATGTTTATATAATTTGATTATACCTTCAGCTACTAAGTCCATGTGTTTATAAGTATAGACTCTTCTAGGGATAGTAACTCTAACTGTTTCTAGTTTAGGTTTATGGTTTTCACCAGTTTTAACATCTCTACCAGCAGAAACAATTCCTCTTTCCATAGTTCTTACACCACATTCAACATAAATAGCTGCTGCAAGTGCTTGAGCTGGGAATTCTTCTTGAGGAATATGAGGACAGAATCTTCTAGCATCTAAGAATACAGCATGTCCTCCAACTGGTTCAAGTATAGGTACACCAGCTTCTTTTAATTTTTCTCCTAGGTATCTAACTTGTAAAACTCTATGTCTTATGTATTCATATTGTAAAGATTCTTTTAATCCTATAGCCATAGCTTCCATGTCTCTACCAGCAAGACCTCCATAAGAAGGCATTCCTTCATAAACAACAACTAATTCTTTAGCTTTTAAGAATAGTTCTTCGTCATTCATACATAAGAATCCACCAATATTAACAAGACAATCTTTTTTACCACTCATAGTACATCCATCAGCATAGCTAAACATTTCTTGCACTATTTCTTTTATAGTTTTATCTTGGTATCCTTCTTCTTGTTCTTTAATGAAGTAAGCATTTTCAACACATCTAGTTGCATCATAGAAAACTTTTATTCCATATCTGTTAGTTAATTCTCTAACAGCCTTCATATTTTTCATTGAAACAGGTTGTCCACCAGCTAGGTTAACAGTTACTGCTAAACAAACATAAGCTATGTTTTCTGCTCCAACTTCATCTATTAATTTTTGTAATTTATTTAAGTCTATATCTCCTTTGAAAGGAACATTAAGAGTTGCATCATGAGCTTCATCTCTTATGATGTCTTTGAATATTCCACCATTTCTTTCTTGGTGATATCTAGTAGTTGTGAAATACATATTTCCAGGAACATATTGTCCAGGTTTAATAGCTATTTGAGATAAAAGGTTTTCTGCTCCTCTTCCTTGGTGAGTAGGAACTACATGTTTAAAACCAAATATATCTTGTACAGCTTCTTCTAAGTGGAAGAAGTTTCTGCTTCCTGCATAGGCTTCATCACCTTGCATAAGTCCACCCCATTGTTTATCACTCATAGCATTAGTTCCACTATCAGTTAATAAGTCAATGTAAACATCTTCAGAGTTAATTAAGAAAGTATTATATCCTGCTTTTTTTATTACTTCTTCTCTTGCAGCCTTATCAATCATTTTAACTGTTTCAACACTTTTAATTCTAAATGGCTCTGCTGGATAATCTTCAAATCTCATAATAATTCCTCCTAAAATTAATGTTTAATACATAATGCATTATGTATTGTCTAAAATAAGTATAACTCATTTATAAAATAATGTCAATATTTTCATTTTTGTTTTAAAATAGTTGAATAAAACTGAAAAAATACAATATAAAAAATTTTTAAGATATTTAATTGTGAATTGAACTTTTTTATTAAATATGTTATAGTTTTCTATATAGTTAAGTGCTGGGGAGGACAGTATGAAAGTAGTAAAAGATTTACTAAGTGAGCAGATATATAAGATTTTAAAAGATGATATCATTAATTCTAAGATAAATTTTGGAGAGGTTTTAGTCAATAAAAATTTACAAGAGAGATTTGAGGTAAGTTCTACTCCAATAAGAGATGCAATTTTAAGACTAAAAGAAGATGGAATAATAGAAGAAGTAACTAGATCAGGAGCCAAACTGATAGATTTTGACCCTAATTTTGCCTGTGAAGTTAACCAATTAATTATGACTATTACTTTAGGAGTTATTGAATATTCTTTGAAAAGTTCAGTAAATAGAAAAGAGATTCTTGCTAATTTAAAAAAATATGTAGAATTAGAAGAAGATAATGTAGCAACTGATTTATATTATGATTTCATAAAACTTTTTTTGACTATTCAAATAATAAGTTATTGAAAGATTTATTTAAAAAATATAATCTGATAAATGAAATTTTAGTTAAAGCCTATCATAAGGGAGCTATTTCTTTAAAAAATAGAAAAGCTTGCCTAGAAGAGCATGAAAGAATTATTAAATCTATAGAAGAAAATAATATAGCTCTAACTTTGGATTTAATAAAAAAACATTATTTAAGAGCTGAAAAAATATTTAGAAAACTTATAAAAATAAATTGAAAAAGGCTGTTGTAAATTAATAAAAAGTAAAAAATAGTTCGTTACTGAGTAGATTTCTTAACGATGAAAAATCAAGAATTCGCTGTAAAACAGGAAACTCGCTAACAAGTTAGCTCAGACACTCCTGATTTTACTCGGCTCATTCTATTTGATTTTTCATCTAAAATCTACATTCGTAACTCACTTATTTTTAAACTTTTAGATTAAAATTTAACAACAGCTATTTTTTTATGCTATTATTTTTAGAATGTATATCCAGCTTTTATACCAATCTTTACATTATTTTCTTTTGAATTACTTATATATGTTCCTTCAAGTCCATAAGTATAACCTATATCTGTTTGAACATTATAATCTAAATTAATTTTAACAGCATCTTTTTTAACTCTGTCTCCCTTAATTCCAAATGATGAAGTACTTCCATCAATTTTTGCTTCCATATCACCATTTTTATATCCAGAGATACCAGTAATACCATAAGCACCAGCAGATATACTACTTCTTAAATCTTCACCATAGAAAATTTTATTAAAGCTTATTCCTGCTTCTCCATCAACATAGTGATAAGTTTTAGATTTAATATCAAGAGGTAAGTCTCCACTTTCATTTACTTTACTTTGTTTTACCATAGTATAAGCTAGAAGTGCTTTTAATTGAACAAATACATCCTCTTGTATAGGATAGTTCATAACAAGTCCACTATAAGTATTTAAGGCTTTTGTGTTTACTTTTCCTTCAGAACGTAAATCTTGATAATTATTTCTCATTTCTCTTTTTACTTTGTATGTTCCATATTGTGCACCTACTCCAGTAATCAAGTTTAGATTATTTACAACAGGTTTATTGAAGTATCCTCCAACATAAGCAGATATACCTTTTATATCAGATTCAGTCGCTACAGTTGTAAGACTTCTTTGGTAAACTTCATTATGTTTAGTGTTTGCTCCTCCTATCATAACTCCATATTTAGTCCCTGATTCAGCAGTTCTTTCATAAAGTCCATAAGCTGTGTAGATATTTCCTTTGAAATTATCTTGAACAGTTCTATTAGAAATAAATCCACCTCTTGCAATATGTTTTTTATCAGTTAAAGCATGAGGTATTTCAAATGGAATATTTGTATAAGTTGAGATTTCATTTTTAGAAATTTTATTTAACTTAGAATAAATATTTCTATCACTTAATTGATTAAGTATATTTTTTAATTCAGTTAAAACTTCTTCTTCTCTCATAGTATAGAATATTTTAGATTTTAATCTATGATAATCTGCATAACGAGGTTTTTCTATACTAGCATCATTTTCTTCTAATGCTTTTTCAATACTTTCTTTTTCTTTTAATTGTAAAGAAATATCAGAAACTAATTTTTTGAAATCAGATACAAGATCAGCAAGATCTGAATTTTTATTATAGTCTCTTGATGATAAAACAATTCTTTCTAAATTATCACCTGATAAGATAGTTTCTATTGTTTTCTCTATTTCTCTAAATTTTGAATTGGGATACTTAGCTTTTAATTCTTTTACAGTTGCTAAATCTTTCTTTAAAAGTTCCCTAGTATCATTTAATTTAGTTTTCAATTCATTTTTTATAGAATTTAATTTAGTTTTTAATTCAGGAATTTTATCTTCAAGTAAAATTGCTTTTCTAACAAGAGTATAAGAATCTTCTCTTTTAAGATCTGTTTCAAATTGTTTTTCTAAATCTTTTTCATTTGGATATAGTGAGTATACTTTATTAGATAAATTATTAAAATCTGATTCTATTTTACTTGCGATTTCTTGAAAATGTAAATTTTGATAATTAGAATCTTTTTCCAATTTGTTAATTTCATCTAACTTTGTTTTTAACTCTTTTTCTTTATTCATGATAGATTTAAAATCATCACTATTTTTTAATTTCTTAACTAATTCTATTGCTTCTTTCTTTTCTATTTCACTTAAATTAAATTGTGATAAATCATTTACTAACTCTTCATCAGTTTTTGTTTTTAAATAAGTTAACAAATCTTTCTTTTTCTTAGCTTCCTTTTCTTCATCAACAGTATTAAAAGTAGTCTTTTTATTTGATGAAGTAAGAGTTGGAGAAAGAATAGCTAGTTTATTTGCATTTCTGATACTTCTATATACAGCATTCTCATCACTATTTAATCTTCTTAATTCTTCTCTTGTTTTTAATTCTAAAAGTGAAGTTCCATTTTTAGATAATTTTTTATTATTAATTAATTGATGAGCTATTGAATCTGATACAAATGGAATAGTCATATCATAGTCTGTTCCAGTTTTCATATCGTGCCAAGTATAGTCTATTTTTCTTCCCATATCAATAATAGCTTCATTTTCAGTGATTTTACTTGTTAATAACTCAATCATAAAATCATTTCTTTTATCTAAATTTCCAGTTTCAGAATCTATGCTTCTAAAAATTATATTAGGATCTGAATCTTTTAAAGCATGTTGATAGTAATGTCCTTCAGCATTCTTTTTAGTTGTATCTATATCCATTCTTAAAGAAGTTTTACCTGATAAAGAAGCTCTTGACAAATCATTTGTTAATGCCTTACCAACTACAACAGTATCAATATTTTTTAATTTTGCATAAGCTCCCAATGTGATATTTGTTCCATATTTACCAGTCACTTGTTCAGTTATTATTAATTTATTTTTACCTTGTCCTAAATCAACTTCTATTCTCCCTATACCTCTAAATTCAATATTTTTACCTGCAATACTTCTAGTTAATTCTAAATCTTTTATAAGTCCATTTAAGCCTACATATTTTCTTTGTTCAGGAGTAGCAGCATCATTATCCCAGAAACCATATTTTTTAGCAATACCAGACTCTACTTGTGAGTTTAAAGTGTAAAAAGTTTTAGAAGAATTTTCAAAATTTTTCCATTCTTTGTAGTATTCTCTTACAAGATTCTTTTTTTCTTCTGTATTTAGTTCAGGTTTTGAATTAATAAATTGTTCTAATTTAGCTTCAGATATTAGTGTCTTAGTAATAGTATTTTCATAAAAATCTGTATAACTTATTACTCCTCTACCTACATTTTGAGTAATCTTATCAAATAGAGTATCTGTTATTTTTGTATATTTATCTTTAGATTTTTTTGCTTCATCTCTTTTAGCAGTAGTTTCTGCTAATTCTCTTTCATAGTTTTCTTTAGCTTTTATATATTCTGGATTTTTAAAAGGTTTTACCCATTTATTTTCAAAATCCTCTTTAGATAAGTTCTTTTTATCAGAAAAGTATTGGTCAAATTGATTACGAGGGATTTCTCCTTTTTCAGCTCTTTCTTTAGCTGTTGCTATAAAATCATTTAAAGATTTTGTTATATCTTTTTTAACTTTTACAGTTTCTTGGACTTCTTTATCAAATTTTTCTTCATGTACTCCTAATGAATAACCTTTAAATTTATTTATACCTTCTGTATCATTTTCATCAAATTCCCCTACTTTTTTAATAATCTCTCTAACAACATAATGAAGTATATTTCCATCATCATCTTCCTCAGGGTAAGAATAATATTTTTTTGGATCTGAGTATTTAGCTGCAAATTCAGCAGGACTAACATTCTTTTCATCTCCATAATCTGTCTTACTCAATCTAACCATTTTCTTTATTTTAGTTTCAACTTTAGTTTCAGTTTCAGTAAGCTTTAAAGTCACATCATTAGTATACTTATTTTTATCTTGTGCAAAGATACTTCCATCTTTTGTATACAATAATTTTCCTCTATTATCAGTAGCTGATTTATCATCAAAAGGACTGTAGTAATGAATTGTTGTAAAAACAGAGTCTTTATATTCATCCTTACTTCCACTTTCAACAGATACAGGTTCTAACTTCCAATCAACTTTCCATTTTCTCCCTTTACCATCAACTGTATATAAATCTTCTCCCTCTTGAATTACATTTTTAATATTTTTTTGTGCCATTTTTTCTTTTAAGAAAGCTGAAATTTCTGCTTTAGATTTTCCTTCTATTCTAGTTCTATATTCTTTCATAGTTATATCTAAAGGATTTACATCTTTTTCTGCTCCAAAACTTTTTGATCTTTCATTTTCAGTAGCATTAGTTGTTACAAGTTTATACTCACCTTCTATATAGTATTTATCATTTTTATTATTTTGATTTTTTTCTAATTCAGATGAAAATTTTTCTTTATCCAAAAATACTATATCTTTTACAGTATTTCCAGCACCAAAATAAAATCTTTTCTCATAGAATTGATTACTGTTTTTATAAGGTAATTCAGAATAATGTTCTTTTGAAAAAGCACCAGTACCTTTTTCAGCTAAATCAGCAATAGCAGTAGAACTTCTACGAACTTTTGATCCTGTATAAGGTTCTACTCTTTTTGATTCAGACTGAGAATATACTACATGTGCAATAGGAACTAAATCTACTCCATCATTTAATCTTTGAGCTTTTACACTTCCCTTTTCCCAATAGTTTGATTTTATTCCATTCATCTTATTTTGTTCATCAACAACTCTTAAAAATGCTTCATAAGCAGTTCTTTCAATAGGTTGTATAACTTCTTTACTTTCTTGAATTATTCTATAATTATTTTTAGGACCTATTCCATCTCCTATTTTTTTAATTTCTTTATCTATTTTTGGCAATATTTCTGGAATATCAAGATGAGTTAAACCAGGTTCATCTAAATCTTTTTTTATAGCAGCTAATATTTGTTCTTTAATAGCTTTTATCCTACTTTCTTTTAAATAAGGGTTAGTTTTATCTTCTTCTATAGCCTTAGTTATTGCATTATCTATTATTTTATTAATTTTTTTTATAGTATCTGTTCTTTCATCAGCATAAGAAGTTGTAGCAGCTACTATCAGTAATATCATTATCAATTTTTTAATTTTCATTATTGTGTACTCCTTTTTCTGAAAAACTAAAATCTAACATTCAATTGTAAGTAGTAATTTCTTTCAGGTGCAGGTAAAGCTTCTAAACTTGTTTCTCTCAAATTATATTTTTTAGATAAAATATTTTTTGCTCCTATTTTTATATCAGAGTAATTGTCTGGTTTATATGAAAGACCTGCTTCTAAAGTTCCATGTCCACCAATAGTATGTTTAACAACAACATCATCTTTCGATATATCAGAATTTTCTCTAAGTTCTCTACTTTCTTGTTTAGCTAGATAAACATAGTTTAGATATCCAGATAATCTATCTGTAAAGTTGTATTTTATTCCTAGAGTAGCTTTTAATCTAGGAACCATAGGAACTCTATCACCTTTTTCTATTCTTGCTTCATCATTAGCAACTAGAACTTTTGTACGAACAAGAGTTAAAGATTGATTAAATCTAAATTTCCCAAAATTTTGCTCTGCTTCAAATTCAAGACCAAATCTTCTAGTTTTTCCTATATTTCTATATTTCCACCTATTAACTGCTGGGTTAGTTACACCTGAACTGATTAGAGTTATTTCGTCTTTTGTATCAGTTATAAAGAATGAAGTACTAAATGTAGAACCTAGGATATAGTCTCTAAAACCTATTTCAAAAGTATCAGTTTTTTCAGATTTTAGATCATTAGCAACATACTTAGATGCCACATTTACACTTGGAGGTATAATAATTCCAGCCTGTTTATTTTTTAATTCAGTATCATGAATTTTATCAGTAAGTTGATTTCCAAAAGGAGTGACAAAACCTCTTTCATATCTAGTATAAAATCTTCCAGTATCATTATATTTGAATAGAAATCCAAGTTCTCCAGCATAGTTAGTTAATTTTTCATCAGTCTCTATTCTCTTCTTTTCTGGTGTTACATAAGGCATAACATTTGGACCATTTTCTCTATAACCATTGTATTTAGTTTTTTCCATTCTTCCACCAAGGGTTACATCAAGCCAATTACTTAAACCCCATTTATTGAAAATATACAAACCTTCAGATTTTTTGGTCATCTTCATATCAACTTTATTTATAATTGGAGATCTGTCTGTTGAATCTAAGTTTCTAAATCCTCCAATAGAACTATCATAATAATTTTTTAATGTTTCAGATTGTACAAGAGAATCTCTTTTATTTGTTGCACTTTGATAGTCATAACCAACTATTGTTTCACTTGGAATATCAGCTATTAAGTTATAGTCAAATTTTGCTTTTACCTTTAAACCTTTTTTATCTTCTTCAAATTTAGCTTGCATTTCAGATTTAACATCATAAAAAATCTTTTCTTGTGTTATATGTGAAAATCTTCTATTTGAAGCGATGATTTTAATATCATCTATACTTTCAGTTTCAATATCTCTTTCTTGCTCTTGTTTATATAAAGTTGTAGATAAAGTCATATTTTGAGTAGGTCTGTATTCATAGTCAAAGGTATAACTTCTATCTTTTGTATCTATATCCATATTAAGTCCTGCTTTTCTTCTGTCATTTTTTAATTCTTCAACAGGAATTTGGTTAGAGGAATCTTGTTTAATATCACTAAATCTAGATTGGAATCTAAATCTATGTTTAGCATTTATTTTGTAATCAAGACCAAGTAAATAAATTTTATTTTCTTTTTCTTCATGCTCTCTATAGTCTTCACTATTTAAGTAACTAAAACCATAGTTTACATATAGATGTTTATTGAAGTTATATCCACCTGCAAAACCAAAGTTTCTATTATCAAAGGAACCATAGTTTAAGTCCATAAAAAAGTTATCCTTAGTTACATTTGAGTTAGTTGAAATACTTACAACTCCACCAACAGAACCACTTCCATAAAGAGTAGCTCCTCCACCAGGAATTATTTCAATTTTTTTAATTGATTCAACAGGAATAGCATTAATTGGTAAACTTGCCATTGTTTCTTCAGTAGGGTTGATGCTTACACCATCAACTAAAACTTTAACTCTACTTAATGATTTTTCTCCACTACCTCTCATATCTATTCTTGGTCCAAAGGCAGTATTCTGAACAACAACCCCTGGAGCATCTCTTAATATATCTTCCACATTTTTATAATTTTTTTCTCTGATTCTTTCTTGAGTTATTACAAAAGTATTTTTTTGCTCTTTAGGAGGAGCAGTATAGTCTGAAGTTTTAGAAGCTTTAACAGTTGTTTGTTCTAATTCTATGACATCTTCAGAAAAACTTGCCATAGAA
>OGYO01002316.1_pt1 | contig 10205 bp, 8 predicted proteins | sample 1576561 | NCBI WGS metagenome assembly OGYO01 (sample SAMEA3541507, study PRJEB24748) | human gut metagenome | biome: human gut; feature: human-associated habitat; material: faeces | place: China | collected 2012 | reverse complement strand
GGAACGGCGTGTTCTCGTTCTGGGGAACCTCCTCGACCTTGCCGTACAGCTCGGATGTAGATGCCTGATAGATGCGGCAGGTGTCCTTGAGGCCGGACAGGCGCACAGCCTCCAGCACGCGCAGCACGCCGGTGGCATCGACGTCGGCGGTGAACTCCGGCACATCAAAGCTGACCTGCACATGGCTCTGGGCGGCGAGGTTGTAGATCTCGTCGGGCCGCACGGTGCTGACGACGGAGAGGATGCTCATGGAGTCGCTCAGATCGCCGTAGTGCAGGTGGAAGTGCGGGTGACCCTCCAGATGGGCGATGCGCTCGCGGTAATCGACGGAGGAGCGGCGGATGACGCCGTGGACGTCGTAGCCCTTTTCCAGCAGGAACTCAGCCAGATAGCTGCCGTCCTGGCCGGTAATGCCGGTGATGAGTGCTTTTTTCATAGGTTACTACCCTTTCATCTGTATCTTGCGCAGTGTACTGCGCGGATTTTCGTATCTTGTTTGTTATTGTACCGCATTATTTTGTGCTTGGGCAGTGGGAATCTTGCAAAAGACTAGCATTATATTGACTTTTTTGGTATACTGGGTTCCGGGAGGTGACGCGGATGGATACCCCGCTGTTTGACGGTGAGCTTGTGCACGCCCGGCGCATGATCTACACGCCGTCGGCGTTTGCAAAATCGAACCTTGTGCATCTGCAGGAGGTCGGGCAGCTGCAGGCACGCAGCCCCCATGCCAGCACCCGGCAGGGGCTGGCATCCTACCTGTTTTTTGTGGTAGAAAGCGGCAGCGGCACGCTGGAATATGAGGGCGAGACCCGCGTGCTAAGCGCCGGGGACTGTGTGTTTCTCGACTGCCGCCGCCCCTATCGCCATTATACGGGCGACGATTTGTGGCAGCTGCGGTGGGCGCACTTTTACGGCCCGAATATGGCAGCCATCTACAAAAAATACCGTGAGCGCGGCGGCCAGCCGAGCTTTCACCCGGAAAATACCGCACCCTACACCCGCCGTCTCGAAGCACTGTACACGCTGGCGGCCTCTGACAATTACGTGCGGGATATGCAGATCTGCGAGGTACTGTTTGCCCTGCTGACCCTTCTGATGCAGGAGAGCTGGCACCCCGAAATTGTGCGCACTGCGGGCACGAAGCGACAGAATGTGCAGGAAATCAAGGACTATCTTGACCTGCATTTTGCCGAGAAGATCACGCTGGACGCGCTGGCCGAGCGGTTTTACATCAACAAGTTTTACCTTACGCGGGTGTTCAAGGAGCAGTTCGGGCTTTCGGTGACGAGCTACCTGACGCAGCTGCGCATTACGCAGGCCAAGCGGCTGCTGCGGTTCACGGACAAAAGCGTGGAGAACGTTGCGCAGGAATGCGGGCTGAACGACGCAAATTACTTTTCCCGCTTATTTAAAAAAGTAGAGGGCACGACACCGGGGGAATACCGGCGGCAGTGGTGAGGATAATAAAAAAGCCTTCCCCCGTGGGGGAAGGTGGACGAGCGCAGCGAGACCGGATGAGGGGCAAGCTACCGAAGCTGCCCGGTAAACGGGCTGCCGCAGCAGCTCCGCCCTCATCAGTCCGCTTCGCGGACAGCTTCCCCCTCGGGGGAAGCCTTTTTTGTTTTCAGTTCTTCCTCGACCCTGTCAAACCGCTCCAGGAACGAATGCTCCACACCCTCGGACTTGTAGCCGGGCATTGTGTCGAGCGATACAGCGTGGATGCTGCGGAAGATGCTGTTTTCGATGTTCGGGTTGTCGCGCATCAGGCGGCGCAGCAGGACCTTGACCTCCTGACGCTTGGAGCCGCCTCCGCCGTTGTCGCAGATCGTGCAGGCCTCGGTAAAACGGCAGGCGCACTGGATAAATTCCAGCTCATTGTAGCGGCGCCACGCGATGATGTCATCCTCGCGGATGCAGTACATCGGGCGGATCAGCGTCATGCCCGGGAAGTTCGTGCTGTGCAGCTTCGGCGGCATGGCCTGCAGCTGGGAGCCGTAGAACATGCTCATGACTGTCGTCTCGATGACATCATTAAAATGATGTCCCAGCGCGATTTTATTGCAGCCAAGCTCCTGCGCTTTCTTGTACAGGTGGCCGCGGCGCATGCGGGCGCAGAGGTAGCAGGGCGACTTATCACTGTTGTTGGCAACATCAAAGATGTTCGTCTCAAATACTGTGATGGGAATGTGCAGCAGCGCGGCGTTGCTCTCGATCTTCTGGCGGTTGATCTCGTTATAGCCGGGGTCCATGACGAGGTAGACGAGCTCAAACGGAACCTCGCTGTGGCGCTGCAATTCCTGCAGGAGCTTGGCCATAAGCATCGAATCCTTGCCGCCGGAGATGCAGACGGCGATCTTGTCCCCGGCCTGGATCAGCTCGTACCGCTTGACGGCCACGATGAAGGGCGTCCAAAGCTGCTTGCGGAATTTTTTGATAATGCTGCGCTCGATTTTTTGATAGGTCTCTAATTGGCGTTCCAAGGGTCAATTCTCCTTATTCGTCAGGGTTTTGTAGCAGGTGTCAAAGGCTTGCAGGAAGCCGTCGATCTCCGCGTCGGTGGTCAGGTGGCTGATGCTGATGCGCCAGCTGGACAGCGCGTTGCGGCGATCCCGGCTGACGGCGAACACGGCCTTGGACGGCAGACCGTCCGACGAGCAGGCCGATTTGACCGACACGCAGACGCCCTGTTCGCTCAGCGCCTGCTGAAACCGCGTGCCCTTGACGCCGGTCACGCTGACATTGACGATATGCGGCACAGCATGCGCGGGGCTGTTGACGCGCACAAGGCTGTATTGCTGTAAGCCCGCCAGCAGGCGGTCATGCAGCCTTTGCACATGGGCGTTGCGAGCGTCCTGCCCGGCCAGTGCTTTGGTCAGTGCGGTGTCCAGGCTGACGGCAAGACCCAGCGTCGGCGTGCCGCTGCGGTAGATTGTGGTGCTGGCACCGCCGGAAATCTGCGGCTCAATGACGAGGCCGCGGCGCTTGTACAGCGCGCCGATGCCGTTGGGGCCGTAGAACTTGTGGGCAGTGAAGCTCATCGTATCGACGCCGTCAAGCCAGAGGTCGGTCTTGCCGACGGCTTGGGTGGCGTCCACGTGCAGGCGACAGCCGGGGTACGGCTTGACGATTCCGGCAATCTCCCGGATGGGCTGGATCGTGCCAAGCTCACTGTCCACAGCGCAGACGGCGACCAGGATCGTATCGTCGCGCATCAGCTCCCGCAGCTGGTCCAGGTCTACCCTGCCGTCGCGGCCAATGTCCAGCAGGTCGATCTCGTACCCCTGCTGCTGCAAAGCCGACAGCGACGCGCCCACCGAAGAGTGCTCCAGCTGGGTGGAGATGATGTGCTTGCCGATGTGCCGCGACGCATGCGCAATGCCCTTGAGGGCGAGGTTGTTCGCCTCGCTCGCGCCCGAGGTGTAGATGATCTCGGCGGGCTGCACGCCAAGGTGCTGCGCAATGGATTGGGTCACCCGCTCCATCTCGGCGCGGGCCTCCTGCCCGGCAATGTGGGTAGAGTTGGGGTTGGCGATATAACGGCGCTCCGCCGCAAGGTATGCGTCCAGAACGTCGGGGTCTGCCGGGGTGTTGGCAGTATAGTCAAGATAGATCATGCGGAAGCCTCTTTATAGAATCAGTATGGCAGGTGCGGTTTCCTACCTGCTCAATAGGAATTGAATTCATGCAAAACCCCTGCGGCACGGCAGGGGTTTATGTTATTCAAAATCCGAAATTGTGACAGACTGCTTGCCAAAGTACGGCGTCAGCCCCCACATATCGGGGCCGGGCGCGACATCGGTATAGAACAGCAGCCACGGGCGTTCGTCATCGTTCAGCGGGCGGATGGAAACATCCGGCTGGGCGGTGTCGTTCAGCAGTGCCTCCCGCGCGTCGAGGGCGTCGGCGTAGCGCATGGCGCTGCCATTGGCCAACTCATAAGCGGCCTCGAGACTGGTGGCAAAGTAGCTGTCCTGGCCCTCCTTTACGGTGTGGCTGCCGATGCAGGCCATGCAGAGGAGCATAGCAGCGGCAAGCAGCGGCAGACGGCGGGCCTGGCAACGGCAGAACTGTTCTGCACCATGCAGAGAAACGCCGCGCACGCGCTCGAGCCAGCCGAGCAGCAAAAACTCGGTGGCAGCCAAACCCAGCACAAAGGTCATCCAGACAACGTTCAAAAGCCGCCCGGCACCGATGCCGCCCATTGTGTAGGACGGCAGAAAGATCATGGCCCACATCAGCACGAAGGTGACCGCCGCGCCGAGCCACGGATGGCGGAACACCCGGTCCGAAAGCACGGCGCTGCGGGTCAGATGCAAAAGCGGCAGTACAAGCAGTGCCAGCAGACAGAGCAGCGGCACATCCAGCCAGCGAATCCACTCCATGGCGGCGAGGATAAAGCTCTTGACGACAGCCTCCGCAAAGCCCGCACCGGCAAAGCCTGCAGTACGCACCTGCGTGCCGGGGGCCAACACATTCAAAAGCAGCCCCGCCGTGGCCGCGGCCAGCGCGGGGACCTGCCAGAAATTACGGCGGCGCACAGCGCAGAGCGCCGCGGCCAACAGCAGGACCAGCATGTTCAGCAGCCCAGCCACCTGATGCCCGCCGCCGATGACAAGACTGCACACACAGCTCGCTGCCGCATAGAAAAATTTGCGGCGGGTCGGCAGTTTATCGGCAAAGCAGAGCGCAAACGCCAGCCCGGCGTTCAGCACGGCCAGCGAAAAGTACGGCAGGTAGTTCATGGCACCGTTGAACCAGTACAATCCCTCCACGGGGGCGGGCATGCCCTCGATAAAGGCGAAGGTCAGCAGCAGCGCCAGTGCCCAGGGCAGACATCTTTGCGCCGGGTCCAGACGCAGCACCACGCACCGTGCCAGCCCATACAGGCAGAAAAACAGCGGCAGCAGCACGCAGACCAGCGTGGCACCATAATATTTGTTGCCGAAGATGGCGGGCTGAAACGCCAGCGTAAAGCCGGAAACGTAGAGCCCCTGCCAGTTCTCATAGTAGTAGACGTTGGTGTCCCACGCGGCCCGCAGCAGACGCGCCAGGTCAAGGCCGTACTGCTGCACCACGGCATGGGTGCGGGCGGCGTAGATGAAATCATCTGCCGAGGGGCGCGCAAAGACCGCCAGCACCAGCACGGAAACCAGCGTGAACGGTATCAATATTAGATTTCCACTGCCAGTAGCGAAGATTGTAACCAAGAGAACCGGAAACTTTACGGCCGGGATTATTTTGGAGATTAAGAGCAGGAACAGCCTGCATACCAAGCTGGTCAAATGCAGGTTGAGGGAAATCAGAAACAGCAGTAACAGTCAGCTGGGGCGCTTGGCCTGTTAAATTCCAATCCAGCATAGGGACAGCATGATAAACACACATAATTACCTGATGCTCAGCGCCACAATCATAAGTAATAGTATGACCTGATTGACTAGATACACCCTTACCAGCAATAGAAGCTTGCGAAGAATCGGTATCAAGATTAGTATTAACTACCTCATTGATATTAATTACATTAGACCAGCCTCCAATATAATGAGCATGGTTACCCATATATTCGGGAGCCTTAATACCAAATTGGGCGGCCATTTGGTCTGAATAGTCCTTACTACTAAACTGAACTACTTCTTTCCAACGCTGGAGGTATTCTGTTGCGCGGATAGACAATGCAGATAAATCAGAATTAAGAGAAAGAATACGAAGATTACCAGTAGTATTACCATAAGAAGTAACTACAGAAGTAGAGTCAACAGGATTCTGAACCAATGAAGCCGCAGAGTCAGCTTTATAAGGTGAAGTACGAGCAATAACAGCATTAGAACCACCAACAGATGGAAGAAACGAAGGTAATACAGCTACCGAACCATACTGAGAAGAAGGTAACATACCCATGAAATAATCCTTGGGATAATTCGCATAGCGCAACTGAATCATATCCGTAACTAACGAGATCTGACCAGTGCCGGACCAATAGTCGACATTATAGGCGTAGGCTTTATGCTTTTCCCATTGGTTGTTGCTAAAGAAATCATAATAAATCTTCTGATAAGCGAGAAAGGGTAACGCATTAACAATTTGAGAATTCTGATAAACCAAAGGGTTATCAGTGTCACCAAGACTATCAACACCTAAATACTTTTTCGTAATAGCAGCCTTAGCAACATTAGTAGATGCAATCAAAGAACCGTAACCAAGCAAATCAAGCAATTTGCAAGTACCATAGACAATAGGGAGGCCTGCATCGTCACGGGTGTTAGGCTGGTCACCAGCATTAGCCGTCTGCAAAAACTGATTAAAAAGACTCAGAGAAACATTAGGAACAGAAGTAAGCGCAGACGTGTTCGTAGTAGAACTAGATGCACTAGTCATATAGTCAGTCATCTGAGTAAACGCCTGAGGAAGCGCACGGGAAATCAGACGTAACGGTACAGCATAGAAATCATAATACTCCTTAATACGGGTATAAGCAGCAGTATTTACCGGAACAGTACGGGTAAACCAATCCGAAGAAATACGATACTTGTTACCAGGAATAGCAATCTGCCAATAACAAGGAAGAATTTCACCAACTTTGGCTGTAAACAATTTTTTCGAGCTCAAGTCGAAGGAAGACCGATGAGTAGGAATTTTAGCTCGGTCTAAAGGATTAAAATCACTCATAATTAATTAATATTTAAATTAAACCATACGGTTAAGAACACCATTAGCATCATTAAGCTGCTTATGCTTAATCATGTCACGACAGAATGTTGAACTACGGTACCGGAGTTGCTCAAGAAGTGAAACCGTTTCACATGAAACATTTGACAAGACATCACGCTCTTGCCCATTCTGTGGCAGAACAAACATACAATCCGAGAGTTCGGGGTATTGGGAACGAAGGCCATATACACTTCGCATATTTTCATAATCCGCTTTCTTTTCATATTCTATGCCTGTTTTAATGATAAAATCAATACGGCCGGAATAAGCACTAAGATCAGAGCCGAACTCAGGCAAATGCCAATTCCGGAAGAACTTATAGACATATAAGAACAGCCGATATAGCTTATTGATATAAGATTCAATATCGACATCACTAGAACTGTTACAGAACCTAGTAAGGCACCGAGAAGCATGTAATATAATCTTGTCATCATCAGTAAGAATAGAATTAACCTTAAGATATTGATAATAAGTACGGACAAGACTCAAGACTGGATCCTGTTTATAGTCGACAAATCCGAATCTTGCAATTCTTTGTGACGTTGAATGTACAGCGCGAAGAATTCGAGCAATCGCAACACAATCGTCATTGCGAGCAGACGAGAACCGCGGCAATAAGGTACGGATATACGACAGGGGTGGAGTTGACCGAACACTGACGCCATTGAAATTGTAGACTCTTCCATTAACAACAGAATCGATCTTTTCTTCAATTTTCGCATAAGGGTCTTCGTCCTCCACGAAAGAGCAACCCTTCTCAAAGAATCCAACAGATGCTCTCGACTTGGGTCTAAACGCGCGGCATGATCTATATAATAAGGGAGCAGACCACAGGCTATTAACGTAGCTCGCAACGTATGAACCAGCTCCACCTGCGGAACGTTGGAAATCTGAACGACCGAGTCTCCAACTCTTATCGTGACAGTATCGTAAAACCTCTGAGACTTTGTCCGAGTTTGTGAATAATAAGAGATGATAATGCGGGCGGAAATGCACGGGTCCGTACTCACCCACAGCGTAGAAATGTAACGTCTCATAAGAACCTAGTTTTAAAGATAAATGTTTACGTAAACGCTTAATGTAATTCTGAACATCAACGTAATTTAAGAAGGGAATAAGGTTATCACGACCGTATTGTTCAGAAGCAGGATAGTCCGTTTTGTCAACGGCTTGCGTCTTACTGACAAAGCTACGAATAGCATCCATACTAAGAAACCAGTTATCCTTAACAGGAACATATTCCTTAATTTCGCGGTCAAACGGCACAGTGCCTTGAACCTGTTCGAAGAAAATATGACGCAACATGGAGTTATCATCACATTGATATTCAGAGACAGGGATATATGTATGATATTCATCACCAAAATGAATATCTCCTGAGATACCTACAACGTCCTCATATTCACTGTGGAGAACCTTACAATTCATAAGAGGAATATGCTTGTTGTCATACGTAAGAGTTACAAAATAAGAATACTTAAAAGCACTTCCAGCGGTCTTCACACGCATGGACGCTTTCTGAGCACGCTTATGGATACAATAATCGCATTGACCACAATCCACGACAATACGTGCACCGGTGTACTTGTTCGTAATAAACGAACGATGCTGACAATGATCAGCCACTTTCAGTAAATCAGGAGAAAATTTCATAATTACTTGCGTTTGTCAATCACTTGACACCGATTCCGGTCACCAAATGAAATATGAATAAATGTAGGGTACAATATCAACTGATCAAATACATGAACATTATCCGAATAATGATGAATATGTTTAAGCAGCAGATTATAAGTGGTAGAGCCATAGGGCTTTACGTCAATAGCCTCGCCAACAAGATGCTGGGAATTAGAAACACCGCCAGCAGCCTTATTTTCAGCGATAGAACGCTTAGCACTTGTTATCGTAAAATGCAAGTTAAAAGACAACAGATGCTCAAGAAAATCCATAAGAGTACCATTCATAATCCAATAGCATTAAGAACATAACCTAGAGCAGCAGATACAGCGCCAATTACAATTTTCCAAATATTATTGCTTTTCATTACTTTGAGGTTTAAGTTCAACAAAATTATTCTCCTCTTTAATTGAATCCACAATAACAATAAGACCCAACGAAGAAACTCGCTCAGAATAATTTCCAAGATCATCGAGAGAATTGACAATATAAGGCGAAATAACATCACGGCCAGTGTTTTTGTCTTTAACTGAGATAATAAATTTCTGCATAATTGTAATAATTTTAAAAGGTTAATAATAGTTGTAACTTCTACATGGGGCAAAGGTATGAGTTTTTTCTGTATTTCCAAATATTTTTTTAGAAATTGTGGGGATAGGACCATTTGTGATGGAGTGTGAGTTGTGCGTTTATGGACAAGGGAAGAGAGAATCCGAGAGGATAACTCGGATTTGCTTCGCACACAACTAGGGGCTTCGCTTGATTAACATGTCCTAGATCCATTACTAATAGATCCAGGGTAAAAGTGGATGTATACAGGGGTGTATAGGCACGGCAGGTCAGATAGAACCTGCCTTTGCGCACCTACGTGCTAAAATACCAAAGCGGAACGCTTTTTCAAGGAAGTCGCTCCGCTCCGTTTTTCGATCAGGCCCTACGCGGGCGGCGGGTGTATATCGCTCAAACGCCGCGATGGGCTTCTAGTCCTAAAGGATGTTTACCGACCACGACCATTATAAATAGTAGTATTACGGGGACCATAATCATTACGATAAATCTGAGAGCCGGAACGCATAGCTCCAACTATATTACCGGCACCTTGGAAAATACGGGCACCATAATCAATAGCGTTACGTAAGCCGTAAGAATTAACATCCTTTTGTTTCTCTTTAGAACTCCACTTATAGTAGTCACGAACAGCCTTCTCTTTAGAATACTCCACATTTTTAACAGCATTCATATTCTTAAAATCCCATAAGGAAGATAGACCAAAAGCACGATTAGCATGAATATTAGCATATATAAGAGAGTCAGCAGTTGCATCAGCAATCCTATTCTGAATACGAAGACCATTCGTCTCAACAGACGTCTTAACAGCCTCGGCCATCTCATGCTTGTATTGAGCCTCAGTAAGCGCACCTTGAGCGAAGAGATTAGCTAAAGTTTGACCTTTGATGAACAAATCTGCCTGTTGCTGTGCATCAAGATACTTATTCAATGTTTGCTGAGCGTCTGAATCCAAAAGAATCTGAGCTTCTTGTGCCTTAGTAAGACGACCAGCAAACTCCATGTTTTTGAGTTCCTGGTACTCCTTAGACTGGTCCAATAATGCAGATTCACGACCGGTAGACGCATTCCAATAACCTGACTGGCCAATACCAATATTACGGTAATTAGTATCACCAAGAAGCTGTAGCATCCTATACGGAGTAAGAGAAGAATTACTCTCAGCATTAAGCGTAGAAGCACGAGCCTGAGCCATAGAAGCAATAGACTGAAACACATCAGAAAAATTAGGCTTATAGGCCTGCATACTA
>OGYO01002314.1_pt1 | contig 10208 bp, 6 predicted proteins | sample 1576561 | NCBI WGS metagenome assembly OGYO01 (sample SAMEA3541507, study PRJEB24748) | human gut metagenome | biome: human gut; feature: human-associated habitat; material: faeces | place: China | collected 2012 | reverse complement strand
CATGCTGCAGGTTTTCTATTACAAGCGCACGAAGAAGCGCCTGTTCCTCATGGCGTCCTTGCACCATCATTTCGAGAAGAAGGGATGGAGCGAGGCGCCGCTGTCGGGGCGGTCGACATCCTGCGATTCCAGGAAGATGAAGCCGTCGAATAGCCATTGTTCCTTCCCGTCGGGGTCGACGTAGGTGACATAGGGGGCGAAGCGCCCCTTGTCCCACAGGAAGGGGTTGCGGTGATGGCTGGCACCGTAGCATAATACGGCATCGGTCGTGGTCGCCGGACTCTTGTGTTTCTTCTCCCACGGGTACAGCTTGTCCTTCGGGCCTGCGGTGCCGGTCGGGAGCGTGAAAACCAAGGCTGTTACCACTGCAATTGCTACTGTAAAAAGTCTGCGAGTCATGTCTTGTCGTTTTTATCCGACCTCGGAGCAGTCTCTTCCGTCCGGGGTCAATATATCCGTTTATGGGTTATTTCCTGTCCGTTGTCGGTCGTTGTGCCCGTAACGGATTGTTTATGATGAACTGGCAAAGTTCGTCGAACAACTCCCGGTCGGCCTCGTCGTCCGAAGCGTGGAGGTCGTAGAACCCGTTGGTGCCATGGTAATATGCGAACGGCCGTTTGCCGTAGATGTTGCGTCGTTTGGCGTAGTCGATGTAATCGCGCAGCCGCGCACGGAATGTTCCGCTGCCTTCGCGTGCGTCGAGCAGCGTGGGTTCGAACTCTATTTCCATGCCGATGCCCAGGCTGTCGATCTGTCTGCAAACCTCATCCATGTCGTTCTGCGGCTTCCAGTAATAGTTGGGTTGCAGGTAGACCTGGTCGAACCCGAACTGCTGCCATACGTCGTACCCGCGCGAGCCGTAGTAGGGTATCCAGCTGAACGTATAATCCAGCTTGTGGAGGTAGTCGGCGATATGCGGGAGCATGATGTCCGAGCGGGTCAGGTGGTAGCTGTACTGCGTGTCCACCGGCCGGGTGACGATCTCGCGCAGCCAGTAGAATCCCGCCAGCTCGACGTGTTCGTAGTTGCCCCGGGCGAACCGCTCCCGTACCCGGTCGATATACCATTTGCAGGCGGCTATGCGGTCTTCGTTCCTGCTGAAATCCAGCTGCTGGCCATCCAGCGCACCCCAATAGGTCGTACTCGACGTCGTGTCGATATAGTGCCGGTGAATCACCGGGTCAGGGAGTACCATGATGACCTTGTGCTTCTGCGGGGCTTTGCCCAACCGCGCGGCGGCCTCCTTCACGGCCTCTTCGAGGGCCTCGACCCCGTTGCCGTCCGTGAAATAATAGTCGATCAGCTCCTGCCATTGCGCTTTGCCGGCCGATTCGCCCGTGTCACGCAGATGCCCCGTCTCGAAGGCGTAGAGTTCTGCGTCGGGGCGGTTCGTGTCCTGGAATTCCAGGAAGATGAACCCGTCGAAGAGCCAGTGCTCTGTGCCCTCTTTATCGACATAGGTGACATAGGGTGCCAGCCGCTCCTTATCCCACAGGAAAGGGGTGCGGTGGTGGCTGCCGCCGTAACATAACACGGCATCCGTGGGGGGTTGCAGGTCTCTGCGGTGCTGCCCCTGCGGGTACATAGTCCGGGAACAACCGCCCGCGAGAAGCAGGCATCCTGCGGCCGCTGCGAACGGAACGATATTTTTCAGGAATTTGAGCATCGTAGTCGGTAAGTCGTAATTCGTAAAATTAAAATTAATCCCGTTGTGAAAGAGAATGAACTCACAACGGGATTAATTATTCAACATCTGTCGTTAGAATCCCAGACCCTGTACGTCAGCCAGTTTACCGCGGCCATACAGATAGTCTCCGGTTTGGGCGTATTCGGGTTTGACAATCACGAATTTCAGGTAACGGCCTGCGATCGTTTTCTGGACTGCATAGTCATAGGGCGTCGGCACACCTGTCCAGTTGAAATCACGCTTACCGCTGGCTACCAGATTCCACTGGGTGCTTGCACCGCTATACTCTTCGGCCGTGTAGATCTCATAATCCCGGTAATTACCCTGGTGGGTCGAGTAATCGCTGATCCGGAATTTCGTGAACACCTGCCGCTGTCCCATATCCACGACGAACGTTATCGGGAATTCGATTTGAGTGGCGAACCAGGATATCCATTCGTGGCCGGCGGTAATTTCCCCATCGAACAGTTTGTCGGCTGTATACTGCATGATCCATGCGGCCCCGCCGTTGTTCGGGTCTTTTGCATAGCAGTTATCCTCGCCTTCGAGCAATTTCCACGGGCCCTTCAGTTCCTTGTCCATCGAGAAGGGGACATACATGACCTCGGTGGTGACGGTGATACCGTCCAGCGACGCGGAGGTGATGCGCACCGGCACGAGCAGGTCGCCCACGATATCGAGGTTGCTGCCCGTGAACAGCTTGTCGGAGTTGATCTTGCCCGAGAACTTGGCCGTCGTCTCGCCTGCTGCGATCTGCGAGCTGGCGGCGTCCAGCCTGGCGAACCCTTCGGGCGCGGCCAGGTAGTTCGTCCCGTTGGCCTGGTTGTAGGCCTCCACGAGGCTGTTGTCGATCGCGTAGTTCACCGTCAGATCCATTGTCGTGATGGCATTGTCGAGCACGATGTTGCCGTCGAAGGTAATCTCCTCGTGCGTAGCGGTGGGGTGGAACGGTGTTGCCAGTTCCTTCTCCATGCCGATCGAAGCGCGCTTGGGGTTGATGATCTTCACATTGCGGTTCGCGTCGACGGCCAGCGCGTCGTTGACCGTGGTGAGCTCAAGCGGAATGGCATACTCCGTACCCTCGCCGAGGGCGAAGATGGCTGCGTCATCCCACGTAACCTCGACGAATTTACGGGTGTCGCCATCCGAGAACCCGATCGTCGAAGAGGAGAGTTTGTAACAATTCGCCGGCAGCACCGCGTAGTTGGTGCCGTTGGCCGCGTTGTACTCGGCCAGGGCAGTTTCCGAGACGCTGAGGAGCGCTTTGGCGCTTTGCTGCCCCTTGCCGTTTTTCAGTATGGCGAATTCGTATTTCCCATTATAAACCGATACGCCTGCATATTGTTCCTCATTGACGAATGAGAGCGTATCGTCTACCATGAAGTTGTTGCGATTGTCCTCGCAGCCGGCCAGAGCGGCCGAAGCAAACAGTCCTGCAATCAACAGTTTCCACATATTTATTTTCATAGGTTCGAGCATTTATTAATGTCCGTAATTCTGGGTCATATTGGTCATTTCGGCCATCTGTGCCGCATTGATCGGGTGGAGATAGTCCTTGTCGCGGAATACGGCCGGGGCGCCGACGTAGTCGGTGTGTACGCGTTCGTAGGACTCTTCGTACGTGGTGGCGCTTACGTGCAGCGTCCAGTTCTCGCTCGGGTATTCTTCCTTGGCGATCATCCAGCGGCAGGCGTCGTAGTGGCGCATCGCTTCCAGTCCGAACTCTACCATGCGTTCTTTCTGGATGCACCAGCGGAGCAGCTCCTTGTTCCCTTTGATTTCGGGGTAAGCGACCTCGATCTTTTTCAGTCCGACACGTGCGCGTACCCTGTTCAGGTATTCGAGCGCTGCGGTCTCGTCGCGCTGGGGCTTTTCGTTGCAGGCCTCGGCGTAGTTGAGATAGATTTCCGCCAGGCGGAAGGCCGGATAAACCGTTTGCATCGAAGTGTAATCCTTGGCTTCGCGCAGCGACTTGTTGGTTTCGAGCAAACGGCGCCATACATAGCCTACGCGGGTGATACCGCCGCCTTCACCAGCATTCCACTTATTGGTGCAAGCATCGTTGTTGTAGCAGGTGAACTTGATATTCTCCGTCTTGTTGGGCCACCAGAAACCGTTGGGTACGAGGCAGGCGTAATAACGGGGATCGCGGTTGATACAACTGTTGTGGGCCTTGATGCCGTCGCCCCAGTCGATACCGGGCTGTTTGTACCCTTCGGTGAAGCCGGTGGCCTGATAACCCGATTGCGGGTCGACGATGGGTTTCGACATGTCGTTCTCACCCTGGTAGCCTGTCACGGGATAGCGTCCGGTCGTGTACATGGGATAGCTGTCTACCAATTTCAGCGAAGGTTGGATACCGCCGTATCCCTGGTAAACGACACCCGATGCGCCGCCGCTTGTCATGCCGGGCATGGCGCCTGCCAGCAGACCTCCGGTGCCGCCAAGCCACGAATAACCGCCCGAGCGGCTCCACCAGCCCCAGATGGTCTCCTTGTTCCAGGGCTTCAGCCTTACGCCCTGATAAGAGGACATGTAACGCGTGAACTCATCGGTCTGTTCCGTATCCTTGTAGAGATCGTACAAACCGGTCTCTGCCAACTCGATCACATCCCAGGCTGCCTGTGCGGCTGCCTCCCATTTGGTCTCGTCCTTGCTCTGCGGGAAGAGGAATTCCCCGCGAATGTTCTGCATCTGGCCTTTGTAAAGGTCGCACCCGTTGTATAACGGCGATGCTGCGTAAAGCAGTATGCGCGATTTCAGCGCCAAGGCTGCACCGCGCGTAACACGGCCGGCCCACTGTTTGCCGTCGATACCGATGTCGTCGGTACGTACCGGCAGGTCGTTTTTGATCGCGTCGAGCTCCCCGACCATGAAGTCGATGTTCTCCTGTACGGTGTGGCGGTCTACGCTCTTGGCGTCGATCGTCTCGTCGGCGATCTGGTCGCCCCAGATGAATACCGGGCCGTATTGGCGGAACAGCAGGAAGTAGTAGTAGGCGCGCAGGAAGCGGGCCTCGGCCTTCATATAGGCAACTGTCGTCGGGGTGTCTTCCTTGTCGAGGTCGATATATTTCAGGAAGATGGAGCACTGGTTGATGCCGATGTAGTAATCCGGCCAGTAATTGAAGTTGGTCGTGGCGCTACTGTAATTACCGGTTCTGAACTGGGTGTAGTAGACCCACTGGTACCACGAGAAGAGCGCTTCGTCGGAGCGTCCTACCGTCCAGCCGTGCATGCCTACGACCTCTTCTTCCTGGGGAATGTAGGAGTAAAGGTGGCTCAGGTATTTCTGGACTTCGGTTTTTTGCCGGAAAATATCCTCGATCTTGGCCTGGTCGTCCAGTTCCACGTCGAAGAACGACTCGCAGGAGGACAGCGTAAAGGCCAGTAAGAGGGCGGTTGCGAATATTCGTATTTTTTTCATAGCTTATCCTTTTTTAGAAGTTGACGTTTGCACCGATTGCAAAGGTACGTATAAGGGGGTATACATTACCGTAATTCGCATTTACCTCAGGATCCCAGAGCTTGAAATCGCTGAATGTAATCAGGTTCTTTCCCTGGATATAGAACCTGATCTTGGACAGGCCCCATTTCTTGGTCATGCTTTCGGGTAGTGTATAGCCGATCTCCGCGTCTTTCAGACGCAGGAAACTCATGTCGCGCTGCCAGTAGGTCGAAAGTTGCTGGTTGTTGTCCACCTTGTTGAGCGACAGACGGGGGTAGGGTGCGTTGGGATTCTGGTTGTCGAGCGTCCAGCGGTTCTTGGCCACATCCTCGAAAATCTGTCCCATGCGGAGGATCGTCGACGAAGCGCCGAAGAGGTTCTGGCCCTGGATGATGCGGGTCACGTGGCCCACGCCCGAGAAGAATACCGATACGTCGATGCCTTTCCATTTGAGGCTGGCGCCGAAACCGTAGTTGATCTCCGGTACGAGCGTATAGCCGATGGCCACCTTGTCGAAGGTGTTGACCACGCCGTCGCCGTTGACGTCGCGGTACTTGATGTCACCCGGGCGTACGGTACCGAAATCCTGCTTGGGCCAGTTGGCGATATCCTCTTCCGACTCGAACAGTCCTTCGGCAATCAGGCCGAACTGCTGGTTGTTGGCAAAGCCGGCGAGGTTCTGGTATTTCCAGATCTGGTCGGGTTTGTCGTCGTAGAGTTTCTTGTTGCGGTTGTAGGTGAAGTTACCGCGTGCCGATATGCTGAAATCCTTGTTGAAGCTGTGGTCGAATTCGAGCGACATGTCGAAACCCTGGTTCTTCATGCGGCCGAGGTTGACCCACTGCGCCGTTTTCGTGCCGACCACCGACGGGGTGGATTCGCGCTGGATGAAGATGCCTTCGCGTTTCTCATAGAAGTAGTCCGCCTGGATCTTGATCTTGTTGAACAGCCCCAGCTCGATACCGACGTCGGCCTTCGTCGCCTCTTCCCAGGCAACGTCCGGGTTGCCGTACTCGCCGGTCGAATAGCCGGGCAGGTTGGTCTGTCCCAGGTCGCCGAAAGTGAACCCGCCGGCATTGGTGTTCATGGTCGTATTGTAGGCGAAACGGCGGCTGCCGCCGATCTCGTCGTTACCGATCTTACCGTACGAGGCGCGGATTTTCAGGATGTTGACCTTATCGCGCAGCGGCTCCCAGAATTTTTCGTTGCTGATCATGTATCCTACGGCGTACGAGGGGAAGAAGCCGTAGCGCTTGCCGGGGGCGAAGTTCTCTGAACCGTTGTAACCGAAGTTGAACTCGGCGAAATACTTGTCGCGGAAGGCGTAGGTGAAACGCCCGGCGATACCCATGTTCTTTGTCGGGTAGGCGTCGATGTAATTGACGGGCCTGTTCTTGGATTTGCTGCGTACCGAGTAGAGGAACATGCCGCTTACGCGGTGGTCTTCCGCGAAGAGGCGCTCATAGATAAGCGAGCCCTCGAAATTGATGGCCGTCGTACCCGACGAGTCCGATGTCGCGAGGCGCATGTAGTTGCTGCCGTTGGGGTTGGCAGCGGTCAGCATCAGTTCGCCGTTTTCGTCGCGCCCGGTGGCATAGTAGGTCACGGGGGACATTGCACGCTCCAGGAGGGTTGCGTTCTGTGCATCCCATGCGAATTTTACATTGGCTTTCAGGCCGGGGGTGATGATGTCCGAGAAATCCTGCGTCAGCGACAGCAGGGACTGCGCCACCATGGTGTTGTAACGCCGGTAGCCGGTGTTGTTCAGCATGTTGTAGGGGTTGACCGAGCCCGACTCCTGCGGGATTGCCAGCATGCCGTTCGAAAATACGGTCGGCGTAGCCACGGGGGTAACGTACATCGTGTAGGCGTACAGGTCGTTCGTGGTCGTGCAGGGAGCGTTTTTGGTCGTATACTGCGTGGAGAGCGAAAGGCCCAGCTGCGTCGACTTGGTAATGTCGATGTCGATGTTCGAGCGGAAGCTGTACTTGTTGAAGTTCATCTGGGCATTGTAACGGTCGTTGTCAGCGACATTGAACATACCGCCTTCCGTGTAGTAGGATGCCGAAACGTAGTAACGGATTTTCGGGGAGCCGCCCGTGACGCTCGCGTGTACGCGGCCGGTCATGGCCAAGTCCTTGAAGATGGTGTTGACCCAGTCGACGTTCGGATAGAGGTCGGGGTCGCGGCCGCTCAGGTACATCTGGCGGGCATAGTCCGAAATCGGCATCTCGGTGCTGCCGCTGTCGCGGTAGAGTTCGTTGTAGTAGTCGATCCACTGCGAAGCGTTCGCCAGCTCGGGCAGCTGGACAGGCTGCGTAATGCCGAATTCGGCCTTGACGCGGATCTGGGGCGCCGTCATTTCGGTGCCTCGTTTGGTGGTGATCAGGATGATGCCGTTCGCACCGCGCACACCGTAGAGGGCGGTCGCCGTTGCGTCCTTCAGGATGGAGAACGTGGCGATGTCGTCCGCGTCGACAAAGTCCATGTCGCGCTCGATACCGTCGACGAGCACCAGCGGGGTGGTTTTGGCACCGAACGTACTCTGTCCGCGGATCCAGAACTCGGCGCTCGATCCGGGTTCGCCCGTACGCTGCATCACGACGATACCCGCCAGTTTGCCGGCGAGGTTCGAGGAGAGCGAGCCGCTTGCCACTTCCAGTTCGCCGGCGTCGATGGTGTTGATGGCGCCGATGATACTCTCCTTGCGCTGTTTACCGTATGCGACTACGGTTACCGCCTCCAGTTCGGAAACCTTGCGCACCAGCTCGGTCACGATGTTGGTCTTCGTTCCGACGGGAATGCTCTGGGTTTCATAACCCAGGTACGAAATCTCGATTACATCGGTCGGCTTTACGTCGATCGAGAAGGTACCGTCATTACCCGTGATGACACCGCGGGTACTGCCCTTGACGATCACGGTGGCTCCCGGTACACCCGCCTTGGTCTCGTCCAGGACGCGTCCGGTCATCTTGACGTTCCCCCCCCCTTGCGGGGCGGTAACAGACGATTCCAGGCTGCTTGCGGAATACGCAAATTCGGGATTTGCGCTCAATTCCGTAACCGATATAAGCCCCAGTATCAACACGAATGACCGGAGCATTATTTTACAAAAGAGCTTTTGTATAGTCATTGTCATATTTCCTCATTTATAATTACTTAATGTAGATTTGTACGGTTCGGGCGTCGGTCGGGCGCCCCGGGCCCGTACGTGTTGGATTGATCCTTGCTTGGCTAGAAGCACTTTGGATTAGTGTTTTTCAGGAAGTCAATAGTTCGGGTCTCGTCTGTTTTACCATAGGCACGTTTTAGTTTTTAGGTATGGTGAATAATTAGTCGGTTGTATAATTCGTCTGCCGATATGGCCGTCAATGCCGAAAGAACTTGATATACGACAACATACGGCCTGTGTGGTACTTTTTTTTCTGTGAAATTCAGTTAAAAGTATTCATTATCCGGCAATAAATATAACAATAAAATTATTATCATTACTATTTTTGATAAGTTTTTTTACTTTAAAGGGGTGCGGTACGATTTGCATGTCCTTGGATTTGTGTGTATAATATATTGATTTTCAATATATTGTTGGTGTTTTTAGGGCTGTGAAATATTTGTGAAAAAGTAATGTCCTTTTTATCAGCTACTTGGCTTTGGGCTAACGGATTAAGATGGTCTTGGCTGTTAAAATTGTGTAATACAATATCTTATATTTTTATGTTTCATCTCTTCTCGAATCATTCCTGCCGGGAAATAGTTGCCTCCCCTGATTTTTGCCGCTTCAATGATTCGAAAAGTTTTTTACTGTTTTTGGGTTTGTAAGTAAAATATTTTTGCTTATTTTTGCCCTGTAAACTTTCGGGCTTACCGGCTAACAGGGTATACCTATGTATATTATATTTGCCGTTTATGCCCGCATCCGGCTACGCCGGCCGCACCGCATGGAACTGCGCTGAGTTGAAAATTCAATAAAATACCCGGAATAAATGATGATTAGAAATTGTTGTATGCTGGTGGCGGGCCTCCTGCTACACACGCAAATATTCGCACAGGATAAAACGGCCGCAAGCCGTACCGGCGAAGACTACACCCTGTCGAACGGTGCGGTCGAGGCCGTTTTCAGCGGGAGCGGAAGCTTCGACATCGAGAAACTGGTGCTCAACGGGAAACAGGTCGTCGGAGCAGGCAAGAACGAAACGCCGTGGATCCTGATATACAAAGGCCCCCAGGGGGAAAACCCGGAGTTGAAACCCGAGCACGCCGTTTACCGCGGGGTACAGGTGCGCGATGACGCCCTGGCCAAAACTTTGGTGTTCACGTGGGAGCTGACGCTGGACTATTCGCCGGTGAAATATCCCGTGCGGATGTACGTGACACTTCCCGACGGCGGCGAGCTGCTGCAATGGAACATAGAGGCCGACCTGCCCGCCGGGTGGCTGGTCACGGATCTGAAATTCCCCAATGTCGTGATCGAACGCCCCGAAGACGGCAGGATCATCACCACCGAAGGCTGGGGCGTCGAGAAGCCGCTCGACATCGCCACGTTCGAAGCCCGTTACCCGTCGCATGCCTCCGCCATGCAGTTCCTCGTGGTACACAATGCCGAGGGTGCGTTCTATTACGGGACGGAAGACCGCCGCGGCTGCGGAAAGACCTATTCGGCGCAGTGTACGCCGACGACGGTTACGTTCAGCGATGCCATCCCCGCCTCGGCCGGATGGATCGCGGACGGGACGTTCCGCCTGCCGTGGGTCTCGGTCACGGGTTTCACGCCGAAGGGTTGGGAAGATGCCGTTGTCAGGTGGTACCGTCCGTTTACCTTCACGACCGAGTGGGGTCGTAAGCCGCTCGCCTCGCGCAATATCCCGCAGTGGTGTTACGATGCCGACGCGTGGGTGCGTGCCAAGCATGTGACCGACCAGACGTACGATGCTGTCCGGCGTGCCGCCCGGTATTTCGGGCAAGGGCTGGGGGTGCACTGGTATTTTTGGCATCATTTTTTATTGTCTGTTTAGCCCAGATCCTGCTTGTTCATCTTATCCAGCTGCCTCTGCATCCCATTTGATTTCTACAAGAT
>OGYO01002312.1_pt1 | contig 10217 bp, 9 predicted proteins | sample 1576561 | NCBI WGS metagenome assembly OGYO01 (sample SAMEA3541507, study PRJEB24748) | human gut metagenome | biome: human gut; feature: human-associated habitat; material: faeces | place: China | collected 2012 | reverse complement strand
CTATAATAGCCATAATTTCATCGGACAAAAGTACCCATTTTACTCTATTCTGCAACACTTTCCACTAAAAATATTTATAAAACACAGGATTTTTTTAAGAAATAGGAATCTTCACATATTTTTTACCTATAAAAGCGTAGAAAATACATACTGCCACACATTAAATAAACCGGAAGAAAAGCTATACACATTATTATATGTATAAAAGTTGATGCACGTACCCCCCATGTAACATAGGAAGTTCAAACTTGGAGATGACTTTATTGTACCAAAAAAGAACAAAAAAACATTCTTTTAAAATTTCAGAAAAAAGAAGATATATGTTTTCTAACATAACAATCCTTCAAATTACCGACTAAAAGTTGCGAAAGCAGCCATTTACCTATTTTTTTGTTCACAAAACAACATCATTTAACAAAATACCGATTTTGTTTACAACTAGTAAGTTATTCTCTAATTTTGACTTATAATAAAAGAATCCTTTATACATAATGCATAGCAACAGTATATCTTGAAAAGGATTATTCATGCTTTTGAACAAAATTCATTATCTTTGTTTCCCAATCAACTAATAATTGCTATGGTAGATACAACGCATATCGTATTCTTTTCGCCTACGCATACTTCGGCGAAAATAGCTCGTGCCATCGGAGATGGTATAGGAATGGAACGCAGAATAGAAACAGACCTGACACTTGATGAGAGTATCACACCTATTGAAATTAAGAATGCACTGACTATTATCGCAGTGCCAGTTTATGCCGGCCGAGTGGCACCTATTGCCCTACAGCGAATCCGACGATTAAAAGGAGAAAATGCTCCGGTTGTTTTGGTTTCCGTTTATGGCAACCGGGATTATGAAGATGCATTAGTCGAACTAAGAGATGAGACAACCCGCTTAGGTTTTACACCACTTGCCGCCGGAGCTTTCATCGGGGAACATAGTTACAGCCGCCCCGGAATGCCTGTTGCCGAAGGACGACCGGACGCTAACGACCTGCAAATAGCGGAGCAGTTTGGTAAAGACTGCCTCAAAAAGCTCAAGAACAGTGAGGCTCCTGCCGATTTCTTTATCAAAGGTAACGTTCCTTATCGCTATGTAGCGCCGTCTACCCCGGCCGCTCCTCTATGTACAGAAGAATGTTTTGCCTGTGGCGAGTGCATTGAAATTTGCCCCACACACGCCATTTACCTTAATCAAGAAGGAAAGATAGAAACTGAAATAGCGAAATGCATCAAATGTTGCGCCTGTGTAAAAGAGTGTCCTAACGGAGCACGCATATTTGATACCCCTTATACTCCAATGTTGCACGAGAAATGTGCAGCCCGAAGAGAACCGGAACTGTTTCTTTAAACAACAAACGATGAAAAGTAGAGAACAAAGAGTATTGGTAGGCATGAGTGGCGGGATTGACAGTTCCGCCACCTGCATCATGCTGCAAGAACAAGGATATGAAGTGGTAGGAGTAACAATGCGTACATGGGATGTACCTTCAAAATTCTCCACTCCCGGACAGACAGAACCCGATGATGTGCTCGAAGCCCGGGCATTGGCAGGAAAATTAGGTATAGAACATCATGTAGCCGATGTACGTGAAGAATTTAAAGAAGTTATTGTCAAGCATTTCATTGACGAATATATGAAAGGACGCACTCCTAATCCTTGTGTAATGTGTAACCCGCTTTTCAAAGAACGTATTCTGTGCGAATGGGCAGACCAAACTAATTGTGCCCACATATCTACAGGTCATTATTGCCGTCTGGAAGAACATAACGGACACCTATATATAATAGCAGGAGATGATATGACCAAAGACCAGTCTTATTTCCTGTGGAAACTTCCACAGGAAATTCTGCGCCGTTTCATCTTTCCACTCGGAACATATACCAAACAAGAAGTACGGGAATATCTTCGTCAAAAAGGTTTTGAAACAAAAGCACAGGGAGGCGAAAGTATGGAAATCTGTTTTATCGAAGGAGACTATCGTGATTTTCTTCGTTCTCAGTGCCCGGATATCGATACAAAAATAGGACCCGGATGGTTTGTCGATAATAAAGGGTTAAAAATAGGGCAACACAAAGGCTTTCCTTATTATACTATCGGACAACGAAAAGGACTGGAAATAGCCTTAGGTCGTCCGGCTTATGTATTAAGAATCAATGCAGAGAAAAACACCGTCATGCTGGGAGATGCAGAAGAGCTGAAAACCGAATATATGTTGGTGGAAGACTATCAGATAACCGATATGCAGGAACTGATGCAATGCAAAGATTTAGCTGTCCGCATCCGTTATCGAAGCAAGCCCATTCCTTGCCGTGTAGCTGTTCTTGACGAAAAACACTTGCTGGTGCGTTTCTGTTCCGAGGCTTCTGCCATTGCTCCGGGACAGTCTGCCGTATTTTACGATGGACGGAGAGTATTGGGAGGTGCTTTCATTGCATCTCAACGGGGAATCCGTAAAATAGCAGCCGATAACCAAGATAAATTATAAACGATGAAAATACACTACGGAATTATTATAATGTGTTGTCTGCTCAATGCCTGCCAGCCGGCTTCCCAAAATCCTCGTATTTATGACTCAGGAATTTCGCAGGAATTGGCAGAACTCAGAAAACAAGAAATCAATGAATTGAAATACGACCTTCGTTTATCTATTCCAAAACAAAAATCAATGCCGGTAGAGGGAGAGATACACGTTCGGTTCCGGCTGAACAAAGCACAAGAGGTTATCCTCGATTTCAGAGAAGAAGCGGATAAGATAAAAGAAGTATCCGCAAACGGACTGCCGACATCTTATGAATTCCGTAACGAACATATTATTCTGCCGAAGAATACAACACAGAAAGGAGAGAACGACATATATATCCGCTTTACTGCCGGCAATCAGTCTCTGAACAGAAACGACGAGTTCCTGTATACCTTGTTAGTACCCGACAGAGCGCGAACCGTTTTTCCGTGTTTTGAGCAACCTAACCTCAAAGCCTCTTTCACACTGCAATTGGACATCCCGTCTGAATGGGTTGCCGTCTCCAACACCTATATTAATAAGGAAGAAGAACGTGAAGGAAGAAAAAGCATTTATTTTGCTCCGACCGAGCCATTAAGCACTTATCTGTTCTCATTTGTTGCCGGAAAGCTGGACAAACAAGAATATAAGGAAGGAAGCAGAAAGATTTCGGCTTACTATCGGGAAACAGACCCGAAGAAATTAGCACAATTAGATACTATTTTCAAGCAAGTTATGGCTTCCCTCCATTGGCTGGAAGATTATACCGGGGTCTCCTACCCGTTTGCCAAATATGATTTCATCATTCTACCCGGTTTTCAATACGGAGGCATGGAGCATACCGGCGCTACTTTATATAACGACAATCAGATGTTTCTGAGTGAGCATCCTACCCCTGATGAAGAGTTGAGACGTACCGAACTTATTGCACACGAAACAGCTCATATGTGGTTTGGCGACTTAGTTACAATGAACTGGTTTGATGATGTATGGACAAAAGAAGTTTTTGCCAACTACTTCGCCGCCTGCATCAGCGAACCTTTATACCCGGACATTAATCATCAATTGAACCGGATTAAAACATTCACTGCTTCTTCACTTTCGGAAGATCGTACTCCCGGTACGACCTCCATCCGCCAGCCGTTGGACAATTTAAGAAATGCCGGACTGATTTATGGACAAATCATCTATAATAAAGCTCCCGTGATGATGATAAAACTCGTAGAACTGATGGGAGAAGACAAGTTCAGAGAAGGAATCCGGGAATATCTCAACACATACGCCTACAGTAATGCCACATGGAATGATCTGATACGCATTTTGGATAACAAAACGGCAGAAGATTTGGCTGCTTTCAGTGATGTATGGGTAAATCAAAAAGGAATGCCCACTATACGTTTTGCCCAAAAAGACGGGAAACTGCAAATCTGTCAAGAAGACCCTTACCACCGGGGAATCACTTGGCCCCAGCGCTTCCATGTCACTTTATGTGGTGAGCAACGGGATAGTATTCTGGAAGTCAACCTGACCGACAGTTTATGCACATTACCACTGCCTTTCCCCGTCCGCTATATTCTTCCAAACACAGACGGCCGTGGTTATGGTCTGTTCATACCCGACAGTCATACACTACCATGGCTGCTGGCACATTGGCAAGAAACAGCCGATGACACCGCACGAGAAGCCTTGCTTATGCTTCTGTATGAGAATTATCAAGCCAAACATTTCACAGACGAAAAATGGAGCAGCAGTTTGTTAACCGGACTTAGTAAAGAAAAGAATCCTTTAATAGCCTCAACCATTATCGGTTATTTGGGAAATCCTCTCCGCACATTAGCATTTGAAAAGAAACAAGAAATGGAAGAAGCAATGTTCCGCCTTAGCGAAACTCACGCCATTCCCTCTTGCCGCATCCAGCTTTTACGAAGCTTGATTCAAAACGCTACATCTGACCGAAGCTTACAAAAGCTCTACAGCATTTGGACAAATCAATCCGGCAAGCAACTGAATGAAAGAGACTATACAACTTTGGCGTATATTCTCTCACTTCGTATGCCGGAGCAAAGCAAAACACTTCTGACCACCCAGCGTCAACGTCTCAAAAATCCCGACCGTTTACGTGAATTCGACTTTATCTCACGTGCAGTCACCCCCGATACACTGGAACTTGATGCTTTATTCCGGTCTTTAATGTTAGCAGAAAATCGTAGAATAGAGCCTTGGACTGCCACCGTATTAAGTTATCTGAACCATCCGGCCAGAGAAAGTTATTCGATAAAATATATCCGCCCGGCATTGGAAGCTTTGTTGGATGTACAACGTACCGGAGATATTTTCTTCCCCAAAAACTGGGTAAACGCATTGCTCTCCCAGTATCGGAGTCCTGAAGCGTATCGTGAAGTAGAAGCATTCTTTGCTGCACACCCCGACTATCCGGTCTTGCTGAAAAACAAGATTCTCCAAGCGGCTTATCCGCTTTACAGAGCTAATAGACAAAAATAAGAATCAAGGAAGTTGCATAACCCCGCGATAAACAGCGTGTCGTAAAGTGCCCATTTCATCGTCGCCATCATAATCCCAGTACATAGCTCCTAGCATACCCTGCCGGTGCAGAAAGCGACATTTAAGCTCGATGGATTGGGCATTTTCATAATTCACGACGACTGTTCCTTTGGAATTAACCAAATAAGGAACTTGTGCCACACTATCCCAGCGACTATACAGACTGTCGATAGATATGATATGGCGATAATCCAAAGACTCAGGCGCCTCGTTGGTTCCATGCCCATAGAAAGGAATCCCCAATACCAGACGCTGTACCGGAAAACCACCGGCAATATGCCCGGCCACTGCCTTCTCACAAGACCATTCCTCCGTCATGTCCGAACAATGCAAGGCTGCATGATGAAAAGGCGCCTCTTCCATATCATAGGCCATAATATTTACATAATCCACATACGGTTCGATAGCTCTAAAATCATAATAACGCCCGGTGGCAGCAGTAGCTATCGTCAGAAGTTTGTCCTTCCCGACAGCCTGCCGGACATCACGCATCAAAAGAGTAAAATTCTCCTTATCGGCAGAAGAAAAAGATATGCCGGCCGTTCCACTACCCGGATACTCCCAGTCAATATCAATACCGTCCAATCCAAATTTATCAATCACTCTTCTGCAATCGGCAGCAAAAGCAGTACGAGTACTGTCATTGGCCGCCATTTCACTGAAACGGCTACTACCCCAGCCTCCCACAGACAATAAGACCTTTAAAGAAGGTTTTTCCTTTTTCAAACCCACTATCATCTGCAGGCGAGGCTCGTTATCTATCCGTATTCCCTTGTTATCATCCGCCACATGCCCAAAAGCATAATTGATATGAGTCAGGCACGATGTTTCGGGAGTACTTACTCCCCATGAAGTAACATAAGCCAACACCACATACCGAGATTCATTTCCCGGTATACCAGTATCTGCCGACTTCTTCTTATTCAGACAAGAAGCCAATAATACAACCAGCAGCAGAGATAACAGCCTGAATATTTTCATCCCAAAGGAGATTGATTATTTACTCAACTCGCGCGAACGTTCTCCCAAATATCCTCCATGATGACGTTTGCTATATTCCTCAATGGTAAAACCGGTACGTTTCATGGTTTCCACTACCAGGATATCTCCAATCACCGTCATCACGGTAGTAGAAGTGGTGGGAGTCATACCCAATGCACAGACTTCATCGGGATGTCCGGTGCATAAACAAATATCAGACTCACGAGCCAACGGACTATCCGCATTTCCCGTTATAACAATATATTTCAGCGTTGGGTTCAACGTATGAGCCAATTGTGTGAGTTCCACTATTTCGCGGGTCTTACCGGAATTAGAAATCAACAACAACAAATCATTCTCCTGCAATATGCCCAAGTCTCCGTGTTGTGCTTCGCTGGGATGCAGAAATACTGCCGGAATGCCGGTCGAACAAAATGTGGTAGCAATATTCATGGCTATCTGTCCGGCTTTTCCCATTCCGGTAGTCACCAGTTTACCCCTTTTGTTATGTACTTGCTCAACAATCAGAGCTACAGCCTTCTCATAAGCATCCGAAACCGGAATATTTAATACGGCTTCCGCCTCTTTCTTCAACAATTCGTGTATAGATGTCATCATAAGTAACAGAGATATTTATTTTAATAGTTCGGTTAGTTCTTCCCGGTTATCCGCCACGGCATAATAACTGTTCAGCGGATGATGTGCAAAATGCTGTGTTTCCAGTCCTTTCAGAAATTCCACAATGCCATTCCAGAATCCATTGATATTGTAAAATATGACTTTTTTATGGTGATAATCCAATGTGGCTGCAGCCATCACATGAAATATTTCGTCCAAAGTACCCACTCCGCCCGGCAGTGCCACCACTACATCCGCTTCGTGCAACATAACATCTTTGCGGTCGCTCAGATTGTCTGTACGAAAGGTAACATCCAACAAATCGCTCACCCTTCCGCGTTCTTCCAGTTTGGTAGGAACCACGCCCATCACCATACTTCCGTTTTCTTTGGCAGCACGGGCAACACATTCCATCAAGCCGATATTGGCTCCGCCATATATCAAGGTCTTTCCGTTTTGTCCCATCCAAGTTCCCAGTTCACGCGCTTTATCGAAGTAAACAGGGTCTATATTATCAGACGCAGAACAAAAAATAGCAATCTTATCCATTCTCTTGAATTCTGTTATTGAATACAAATATCTGCATTTTTTGAAGAACAACAATAACTTTTGTTGTATTTTTGTCCACCGAAACAGAATTGAACTAAAAAACAATGTCCTATAATACTTTCACTTTGTCAAACGGGCTGCGTATTATTCATGCACCCAACCTCTCTAAAGTAGCCTATTGCGGTTTTGCGGTAGATGCCGGAACACGTGATGAATATGAACAAGAGCAAGGAATGGCGCATTTTGTAGAACACCTTATCTTTAAAGGTACAGAGAAAAGACACGCCTGGCATATACTGAACCGTATGGAAAATGTGGGCGGAGACCTCAATGCCTATACCAATAAAGAAGAAACAGTAATTTACAGCGCTTTTCTGGCAGAACACTTTCCGCGTGCAGTAGAACTGCTGGCAGATATTGTGTTCCACAGTACTTTCCCCCAACATGAGATAGACAAGGAAGTAGAAGTGATTATCGATGAAATCCAAAGTTATGAAGATAGTCCTTCCGAACTTATCTTTGATGACTTTGAAGAACTGATATTCCCCAATCACCCCTTAGGAAGAAATATTCTGGGAAAACCGGAACTCTTGAGACAATTTACCAGCCGAAATGCGTTGGAGTTTACAGCACGCTTCTACAAAACAACCAACATGGTCTTTTTTGTGCAAGGCAATATCGATTTCAAGAAGGTAATCCGGACAGTAGAAAAAGCTGTAAGCGATATATCGCTGAGCGAAACAAACCGTCAGCGTATCGCTCCCTTTACCTATATTCCACAGACACTGACCATCAACAAAGATACCCACCAGGCACATGTCATGATAGGCAGCCGGGGATATCATGCATACGATGAAAAACGAACCGGACCGGTAGAGTTGAGCGTGGACGTCTGAACGTAAACGAGCAGGTTGAGATCGTTGGTCTTTCCGATGAGAAGCAGACCACCGTTGTAACCGGTATCGAGATGTTCAGAAAGACTCTTGACTACGCTGAGGCTGGCGACAACATCGGTGCACTTCTCCGTGGTATCACCAGAGACCAGGTTGAAAGAGGACAGGTTCTCTGCAAGCCCGGTTCCATTCATCCGCACACCAAGTTTTCCGGTCAGGTTTACGTTCTGAAGAAGGACGAAGGCGGCCGTCATACTCCTTTCTTCAACAACTACAGACCTCAGTTCTATTTCAGAACTACCGACGTTACCGGCGTTATCACTCTTCCTGCTGACAAGGAAATGTGCATGCCTGGCGATAACGTTTCGATGGACGTTGAGCTTATCACTCCTATCGCTATCGAAGAGGGACTTCGTTTCGCTATCCGTGAGGGCGGCAGAACTGTTGGTTCCGGCGTTGTTACCAAGATCAACGAGTAATTTCTTACTTTTAATAAAAGGCGAGTCTGCTTCGGCAGGCTCGTTTTTTTGTTAAAAAAATTTTAATTCATGCGTATTTGGTGGACAAAAGGCACTAAATATGTTATAATAGTATGTGAAATATTGCAAGCGAGGTGGATCTGATGGCAGAAAAGAACAAAAATGATAATGCAGACTATTTTATAGACGTTGCCAGAGATCATATCTACCAAAATCAGGGTAAAGAGTATACAAAAGCGTTCACTGAATGGCGTAACGATGAGAAAAATCCGTATGGCTACGCTTTTATCCATGATTCGCGCGAGCATACATACGTTGATGGTGAGGGTTATGCAGACGAATTTGCCGTGACTTCTGAAAAAGAAACGCTTCACCGCTGTTTCAAAGTTGCAGGCATTGCGATGCTGATTTTGATCGCATTTCAGACGGCACTTTCAATTTCTATGAAATGGATATTTGGTGCGCAAATGGACGGCTGGGTGTACTATTCTGAGCGTTCGTCGCTGAGAAAATACAGCTTCGAGCAGATCACGTTCTATTGTGCAATCAAAATCATAGCTTATCTGAGTGTGATACTTTTCTGTGCACTTAAACTTCGTCTCCCGAGAAAAGTTTATATACCGAATGAGCAAGTATCGCGAAAGAAGATCACATATGCAGTGTGTGTGTCACTTATCTTCATGGTGATCGCTCGGCTTTTTGATTTTCTTTTGGTAAAAATGTTTTATTCTGTTAACATTGATATGTGTTTTTACAGATATGTTGTCAGTAATTCACCATCAGGACAGTATTTCTACATAGCAACTGAACTCCTGATAGTGCCTATTTTGTCAGAAATTATATTCAGAGGATTTTTCTTGCAGTTATTCAGACAATTTGGCGACACATTTGCGGTGATTTTTTCATCTATACTTGCATCATGCTGCTTTCACGATGTATCCAAACTAATGTATATGTTCTTTTTCTCGGTAATACTGGCAACTGCGACCATTAAGACCGGCAACATATTCACTTCAATGATCGCTCGGATAATCATGGTTGATGTTACCTACGTTTTGAATGACTTTTCGGTCGGCGTACTGGATTACGAACTGCGCTTTCGCGAGATAATTGTCTGCATTTTCCTGCTTGTGGTCTGCACCTGCATCATCACATACCTGCAAGAGTACATCATCACTCCAAAAAATCGACCCAATTCGTCAGAAATAACACTTGCGGATAAACTTAGGCTTGTGCTGAATTCCAATTATATGATAATTTGGCTGTTACTATCTTTATTTGAAACAATTCTTGCAGTGAGGATAGTTTGATAGATGTATAGTGATGAATATTATATGCGAAAATGTATAGCTCTGGCGAAACTGGCGGAGCAGGCGACCGACGTTCCTGTCGGCGCGATAGTAGTTAAAAAGACTACGGGCGAGGTCATCGGCGAGGGTTACAACCGCCGCGAGGCTGACCGCTCGTCGCTGGCACACGCCGAACTCGCCGCGATCGCGCAGGCTTCCCAAAAGTTGGGCGGCTGGCGCTTGATCGACTGTGAGCTTTTCGTGACGCTTGAACCATGCGCTATGTGCGCGGGCTATAGCTTGTTAGGGACTGAATGTATTCTTTAAATTCTCCTGTTG
>OGYO01002311.1_pt1 | contig 10218 bp, 6 predicted proteins | sample 1576561 | NCBI WGS metagenome assembly OGYO01 (sample SAMEA3541507, study PRJEB24748) | human gut metagenome | biome: human gut; feature: human-associated habitat; material: faeces | place: China | collected 2012 | reverse complement strand
TATCGGGTTGTATGTTACTAATGCTTTCGAATTGTTTATCTTGAGAAATCGTAAGCCGCTGTTGGATGTGAATATGTCCCGGTTGCTGAAACGTTATTTTAAACCGGGAGATTTTATTGACGTGCGCCATGACAAGGAGATTCAGGAGTTGGCAAATGATATTATCGAGGTGCGTCGATGCAAGGAATTGAACTGGGCAATTTTGGATTATGCGGCATTGGTGTGTAAAACTCGGAATCCGTTATGTGGGGAGTGTGTTCTGAATAAGCATTGTAAGTATTATGAGTTATCCCAAGGTGATGTAACCGAAGAGCCGGAGTAATAATCTCCAGCCATCTTTGTAACAAGTTTCCTTCGTTCTTGTTCGTATATTGGCGAAGGGCGATGAAAGGGCGATAAAAGAGAGGTGAAAGGGTAATGGGAGATGATTATTCTGGTAAAAGGCTGGCTTTGCCCTGGCTTTAGGCTATGTCAACCTGGTATTCTCTTGATATTTTCCTGATAGTTCATTTGGATCAAGGAGTATTCAACAAGCATTCATCTTGCATTTATCTTCGATAAAATTGATTTTTGATACAGTTATATTTGCAAGTTGCCGGATGGAAATGTGCTTCGTTTGGGTGATGTGGCAGATATTGAATTGGGACGTTTGGCTTATACTTTCAATAATATGGTAAACGGTCACAAGGCGGTGTCTTGTATCGTTTATCAGATGGCGGGTACCAATGCTACCGAAACAATCTCCAATTTGGAAGAGGTGCTTGCAAAGGCACAGGAGTCATTGCCGACAGGTTTAAACATTAATATAGCCCAAAATGCTAATGACTTTTTGTTTGCCTCTATTCATGAAGTAATCAAAACCTTGATTGAAGCGTTTGTTCTAGTGTTTATCGTGGTGTATATCTTCTTGCAGGATATGCGCTCTACATTGATTCCGGCCATTGCCATTCCGGTGGCGTTGGTGGCTACTTTCTTTGTATTGAAACTGATTGGCTTCAGTGTGAACCTGTTGACACTTTCGGCGATGGTGCTTGCTATTGCGATTGTAGTAGACGATGCCATAGTCGTCGTCGAGGGTGTTCATGCTAAGTTGGATCAGGGATATAAATCTTCCCGTGAGGCTTCCATCGATGCCATGAGCGAGCTGGGCGGTGCCATCGTTTCTATTACATTGGTCATGATGTCTGTGTTTATTCCGGTAAGTTTCATGGGAGGTACGGCCGGTACATTCTATCGCCAGTTTGGTATTACCATGGCTATTGCTATCGGTTTCTCGGCCTTGAATGCGCTGACTCTGTCACCGGCATTGTGTGCCATCTTCCTGAAGCCGCATGATGAAGGACACGGAGCGAAGAAAATGACTCGTGTAGAACGTTTTCATACAGCTTTCAATGCGGCTTATGATTCTATATTGAAGAAGTACAAGAAGCATGTAGTGTTCTTTATCCATAAGAAATGGTTGTCATTCGGGCTGGTTGCCGCTTCTATCATTTTGTTGGTATTCTTTATGAAGGTTACTCCGACGGGTATGGTGCCCAATGAAGATACCGGTACCATTATGGGTGCGGTGACACTGCCTCCCGGTACTTCACAGGAACGTGCAATGGAAATCTTAAACCGTGTAGACAGCTTGGTGGCTGCCGAACCGGCTGTAGATTCTCGTACGGTGATTTCCGGTTTCGGCTTTATTGGTGGTCAGGGTCCTTCATACGGTTCTATCATTATTAAACTGAAAGACTGGGAAGAACGTTCCATGATGCAGAATTCGGATGTTGTGGTGGGTACTTTGTTTATGCGTGCGCAGAAAATCATCAAAGATGCACAGGTGTTGTTCTTTGCTCCTCCTATGATTCCGGGTTATTCGGCATCCAGCGATATTGAGTTGAATATGCAGGATAAGACCGGTGGTGACTTGAATCATTTTTATGATGTGATTTTGAATTATATGGATGCGTTGAAGGCACGTCCCGAAATAAATTCGGCCCAGACTACCTTTAACCCGAATTTCCCTCAATATATGTTGGATATTGATGCGGCCGCTTGTAAGAAGGCAGGGATTAGTCCTAATGATATCCTGACTACCATGCAGGGATATTTCGGTGGTTTGTATGCTTCTAACTTTAACCGTTTCGGTAAGATGTATCGTGTAATGATTCAGGCAGAACCCGAAGCGACCAAGAATCTGGAGTCTTTGAATAGTATTAAGATACGTAATGGAAATGAGATGGCTCCTATTTCCCAGTTCGTTTCTATCAAAAAGGTGTATGGACCGGACGTTATCAGTCGTTTCAACCTTTATACGTCTATCAAAGTGATGGTGGCTCCTGCCAGCGGTTATACTTCCGGACAGGCTTTGCAGGCTATTGCAGAGGTAGCAAAAGAGAATTTGCCTGCCGGTTATGGTTATGAGTTGGGAGGTATGGCTCGTGAAGAGGCATCTACCAGTGGCAGTTCTACAGGTATTATCTTTATCTTGTGTTTTGTATTCGTTTACTTGTTGTTGAGTGCACAGTATGAAAGTTATATTCTGCCGTTGTCCGTATTGCTTTCAGTACCGTTCGGTTTGTTAGGTAGCTTCCTGTTTGTAAACGGATTTGCAGCTTTGGGAAGTATTCCGGCACTGAAGATGATTTTGGGAACCATGTCAAATGACATCTATATGCAGATTGCATTGATTATGTTGATGGGTCTGTTGGCGAAGAATGCCATTTTGATTGTAGAGTTTGCTTTGGATCGCCGTAAACAAGGTATGAGTATTTCATGGGCGGCTGTATTGGGAGCAGCAGCTCGTTTGCGCCCGATTCTGATGACCTCATTGGCCATGATTGTCGGTTTGATTCCGTTGATGCTGGCTATGGGAGTAGGTGCGCACGGTAACCGTACTTTGGGAGCCTCGGCCATTGGTGGTATGTTGATTGGTATGATTTTCCAGATATTCATCGTGCCGGTGTTGTTCGTGGTATTCCAGTGGTTGCAGGAAAAATTCAAACCGATAGAATGGGAGAATGTAGATGATACAGAGGTTGAACCCGAAATAGAACAATACACCCGTAAATGAATAGAAAAACAATGAAAAAGATAATAGGACTGTGTTGTGCAACGCTTTTGTTGAGCAGTTGTCACATCTATAAATCATATGATCGTCCCGAGTCGATAGATGCCAGCGGTATCTATCGCGACCCGGCGGCAGTTAACGATACGTTGGCTGCTAATGATACAACTAATATGGGCAACCTGTCGTGGAAGGAAATTTTCCGCGATCCGAAGTTGCAGGCTTTAATTGAAGAAGGATTGGCAAATAATGTGGATATGCAGGCTGCCGTGTTGCGTGTGAAAGAATCGAAAGCACTTTTGAATTCTGCCCGCCTGTCTTATCTGCCTTCGTTGGCACTTGCTCCGCAAGGTTCGTTGACCAGTGTAGATAAAGCTACTCCTGTAAAGAACTATACTTTACCCGCTTCTGCAAGTTGGGAAGTAGATTTATTTGGCAAGTTACTGAATGCACACCGTGGGCAGAAAGCATCTTATTTGCAAAGTAAAGCTTATCAGCAGGCTGTACGTTCACAGTTGATTGGAGGTATTGCCAATGCTTACTATTCATTGTTGATGCTTGACCGTCAGGTGAGTGTAACTGAAGAGAATGTAGCTCTGATGAAAGAAACAGTTCGCACCATGGAGGCTATGAAAGAAGCCGGTATGACTACTGAATCTGCCGTAGCACAGAGTAAAGGGGCTTATCATCAAACTGAAGCTTCGCTGGCCGACTTGAAACGTCAGGTGCGCGAAACGGAAAATTCTATTTCCGTATTATTGGCCAAGGCTCCTCAAAATATAGAGCGTGGAACATTGGAAGAACAAGTAATGCCGACAGAATTGGCAGTAGGTGTACCCTTACAGTTGCTTGAAAACCGTCCGGATGTAAAAGCGGCTGAACTGGCGTTGGCAAGTGCTTACTATACCACTAATCAGGCACGTTCGGCTTTTTATCCGGGGGTTAATATAACCGGAACATTGGGATGGACGAACGGTTCTAACGGAACGGTCATCTCCAACCCGGCTGTGATGCTTTGGAATGCCATTGGTTCATTGACTCAGCCTATTTTCCAGCGCGGAAAACTGGTTGCCAATTTGAAAGTGTCGAAAGCAGAAGAACAGATTGCCAAGATGAACTATCAGCAAACTATTCTGGAAGCAGGTAAGGAAGTAAGTGATGCTTTGTTCCTTTATGACACGGCAGACAAGAAACTGACTGAACATCAGGCACAGGTTTCGGAAATGCAGAAAGCAGTAGAAATGAACAAAGATTTGTTTCAGGCGGGTAAAGCCACTTATTTGGAAATCATTACTGCCCAGCAATCATTGCTAAGTGCTCAGTTGAACGAAGTTTCCGATACTTTCCAGCGCATGCAGGCTGTTATCAATTTGTATAGCGCACTAGGAGGTGGACGAGAATAATTAACCTTAAAAACGATACGAATATGATTAGTCCGTTGGCTTATGTAGACCCGTCAGCAAAGATTGGGAAAAACGTAACGATTCACCCTTTTGTCTACATTGATAAGAATGTGGAAATAGGAGATAATAATGTCATCATGCCTAACGCCAGTTTAATGAGTGGTGCACGCATTGGTAACGGAAATACGATTTATAACGGCGCTGTAATAGCAGCAGCTCCGCAAGATTTTAACTATAAAGGTGATGAAACTATTGCCCGTATAGGTGATAATAACACGATTCGTGAGAACGCTGTGATTATTCGTGCCACTTTTGGCGGCGATGAAACAGTGGTCGGAAACAATAATTTTATCATGCAGGGAGCGCGTATCTCGCATGATGTGATTATTGGTAATGGTTGCATTATTGGTAATGGTTCGCAGGTATCGGGATGTTGTGTCATCGAAGATTATGCTATTTTGACTTCCAATGTGTTGATGCAGGGACACACTCGTTTGGGCACTTATGCAGCTGTGCAGGGCGGATGCCGTTTTACTAAAGATATTCCTCCTTATTGTGTGGCAGCTCACGAGCCGACTTCATTTTATAGTATCAATACAATGGTATTGCAGCACGAAGGATTTTCGGAAACGGTGCTTAAGCACATAGCCCATGCTTTTCGCATTTTGTATAAGGCGAATACCTCTGTTGAGGATGCATTGCGCCGTATTGAAGAACAAGTGCCTTCCAGCCCTGAAATAGTGCATTTGGTGGAATTTGTTCGAAATTCGAAGTTGGGTATTATAAAATAAGTGTATCTTTGTCTCCTCTCTATTTATGATGAACAGTGTTAAGAAGAAAAAAGCAGATAAAACGATAGTAAGAGAGCATGTTGTTCAAGCGGCTGCAAAAGCATTTACCCGGAAAGGGGTAAAGACAGTCAGAATGGATGATATTGCTGCCGATTTGTCAATATCGAAAAGAACGCTGTACGAGTTATTTCATGACAAAGAAGACTTATTGCTTGATGTGATGAGATTGCATCGGGAGGAGATGAAGAAATCAATGGAAGAAATAGCTTCCAAGGCAGAGAATGTCTTGGAAGTTATTCTTCGTTTTTATCAGAAGAGCGTACAGGATTTCCAGAATACAAATCGGAAGTTCTTTGAGGATATGGAAAAGTATCCTAGAGTTGTGGCTTATATTGCCGAAAGCCGTAAAGAAAACCTGGATGCCGCAATGGAGTTTTATCAAAAGGGGGTCAATCAAGGAATATTTCGCAAAGATGTGAATTATGCTATTGTTCGCGTTATGGTAGGTGAGCAGATGGATATATTGCTTCGCTCTGAAATATGTAAATCCTATTCGCTGGCTGAAATATACGAGACAGTTGTATTTATGCATATGCGGGGCATTTCTACGGAAAAGGGATTGAAGATTGTAGATGATTTCCTTCATAACCAGAAAGGAGAGGAGCATAATAAGAATGGATAGAACTAGTTAGTTACCTAATAATAAAGAGTAAACAGTAAATGAAGTTTTTTTTAAAGCCTAAGTTAGCCTTGTTGTTGCTGGCAGTGGCAGCAGCACACAGTGCACAAGCACAAGATACGTTAAAAGTTACTTTACAGGAAGCGGTCAGGATAGCGTTGAGCGAGAATCCGACTATTAAAGTAGCTGGTCAAGAAATCAAATTAAAGAAGGAAGCCCGTCGGGAAGCCTATTCAGGTCTGTTTCCCGAAGCCAATTTAGTGGGTAGTTATTCACGAGCCATCAAGAAGCAGTCTTTCGCTATGGAGGGGAAGGTGATTGAAGTGGGAACAGACAACACGTATAGCGGGGGGCTGTCTGTGAGTCTTCCTGTCTTTGCACCTGCACTTTATAAGAGTATCAGTCTGACAAAGACAGATGTGGATTTGGCTGTGGAAAAAGCGCGGTCTTCGCGTCTCGATATGGTAAACCAAGTAACAAAAGCTTTTTATCAGTTGCTTTTGGCACAGGATAGTTATGAGGTGCTGCTGAAAAGTTATAAGCAGAGCGAAGACAACTATAATGTGGTGAAAGCCAAGTATGAGCAGGGCTCTGTCAGCGAGTACGATAAAATCAGTGCAGAAGTGCAGATGCGCAGTCTGAAACCGACGGTTGTGTCTGCCCGTAACGGTGTAAATCTGGCTACTCTGCAACTGAAAGTTTTGATGGGAATGGAAGCAGAAGTAAATGTAGCAGTGGATGGTAATCTGAAAGATTATGAAATGTCTATGTTTACTCGCCAGGCAATGCCACGACCCAATAATCTGATAAACAACAGCACTTTGAAACAATTGGAACTGAATGCATTGCAACTGAAACAAAATCTGAAACTGCAATATACCAATTTTATGCCTACACTGTCTGCCAACTTTCAGTACATGTACACTTCTATGAATGATAACTTTAAATTCAAGGAGTATGACTGGCGCCCTTATTCAACTCTCGGTTTGAATCTGACTATTCCTTTATTTAAGGGAAGTAACTTTACCAAGTTGAAACAAACCCGTATTCAGATGAAACAGCTTGAAGAGAATCGTATTAATACAGAACGTCAACTTACCATGCAGGCTACCAGCTATCTGGATAATATGGCAGCAAGTTCTGAACAAGTTGTTAGTAATAAAGAAGCTGTGTTTCAGGCAGAAAAAGGACGGACTATTGCTGAAAAAAGATATGAAGTGGGTAAAGGGACTATCTTGGAATTAAATAGTTCGGAGGTAGCTTTGACAGAGGCAAAACTTACATATAATCAGTCCATTTATGACTACTTGGTGGCAAAGGCTGATCTTGATTTGGTGATGGGTGAAGAAGTGGTAATGGAATAATAACAACATAACATAAAGATAACAGTATGAGAAAAACTTTTCAAATAGCAGCTTTGCTGGTGGTGGCTTTACTGAGCGCTTGTTCAGGCGGAGAAGAGAAGAAAGAAGGAACACAGGAAGAGGCTGCGCAGCTGAATAAACCGGTGGTGAAATTGGCATCAGTGACTTCACGAGGGGTTGAACAAATAGAAGAATATACTGCAACAGTGGAAGCTGAAGCGAAAAATAATATAGCTCCGACCTCTCCCGGGCGTATAGACCGTATTTTTGTTGAAGTGGGAGACCATGTATCCAAAGGACAGAAATTAGTACAGATGGATGCGGCAAATCTGAAACAAATGAAATTGCAATTAGAAAATGAAGAAACGGAATTCAGACGTATGGATGAACTGTACAAAGTGGGTGGAGCTTCCAAATCTGAATGGGATGCAGCAAAAACAGCTTTAGATGTACGTCGTACTTCCTATAATAATTTGTTGGAGAATACGCAGTTGTTAAGCCCTATTCATGGAGTGGTTACAGCACGTAATTTTGATAACGGTGATTTATATTCTTCCGCTTCCACTCCTGTGTTGGTCATTGAACAGATCACTCCGGTTAAACTGTTGATCAATGTATCCGAACCTTATTTCCCGAAAGTGACTAAAGGTATGATTGTAAAGGTGAAATTTGATGTGTATGGTGATGAGGAGTTCGAAGGGAAAGTTAGTTTGGTGTATCCTACTATTGATGCTGCTACTCATACTTTTCCTGTAGAGGTAAAATTGGCTAATACCCGTCAGCGTATACGTCCGGGAATGTTTGGCCGTGTGACTGTGAGCTTTGGTACATTGCGGCATGTGGTGGTTCCTGATCAGGCTATTGTGAAACGTGCCGGTTCGGGCGACCGTTATGTATATGTCTACAAAGACGGTAAGGTTTCCTATAATAAAGTAGAATTGGGACGTCGGATGGGAACCGAATATGAATTGATTTCCGGGGTGGAGGATAATTCGCAGGTGGTGGTTGCCGGTCAGACCCGTTTGGCCGATGGTGTGGAAGTGGCAGTAAATTAAAAATTGAGAATTAGTTGATAATACTCCATATTTATTTACCTATATATGATTTTTTAGTTCTTAATTTTTAATTTAACAAACATGAGTTTATACGAAGGAGCGGTTAAAAAACCGATTATGACCTCGTTATGCTTTTTGGCCGTAGCGATCTTTGGTCTGTTCTCATTGTCGAAACTTCCGGTAGACTTGTATCCCGATATTGATACCAATACCATTATGGTTATGACATCTTATCAGGGTGCCAGTGCTTCCGATATAGAGAACAACGTAACCCGTCCGTTGGAAAATACGTTGAACTCGGTTAGTAATTTGAAACATATTACATCCAAGTCTTCAGAAAATATATCAGTTATCACTTTGGAATTCGAATATGGCTATGATATTGATGTGTTGACTAATGATGTGCGTGATAAATTGGATATGGTGAGTTCGGAGCTTCCCGATGAAGTCAATACTCCGATTATCTTTAAGTTCAGTACGGATATGATTCCTATCCTGCTGTTGTCCGTTCAGGCAGAAGAAAGTCAGCCGGCTTTGTATAAGATATTGGATGATAATGTAGTAAATCCTTTGGCTCGTGTTCCCGGTGTGGGAACGGTGTCCATTGCCGGTGCGCCGAAGCGTGAGGTGAATATTTATTGTGATCCCAACAAACTGGAAGCATATGATCTGACGATTGAGACCATCAGTTCCATTGTCGGGGCTGAAAATAAGAATACTCCGGGTGGAACTTTCGATGTGGGCAGTAATACCTATTCCTTGCGTGTGGAAGGAGAATTCAAGGACCCGAAAGAAATGGAGAATATCGTAGTGGGTATACGCAATGGTGCTTCGGTGTATTTGCGTGACGTGGCAACGGTAGTCGATTCTGTAGAAGAACGTGCTCAGGAAACCTATAATAACGGGGTGCAGGGAGCCATGATTGTTGTACAGAAACAATCGGGAGCAAACTCAGTGAACATTTCCCGGAAAGTAATGGATCAGTTGCCTAAGTTACAGAAGTCACTGCCCAGTGATGTGAAACTGGGGGTTATTGTGAACACTTCGGATAATATTTTGAATACCATCGACAGTTTGACGGAAACTATTATGTATGCCATTCTGTTTGTGGTCTTGGTGGTATTTGTTTTCTTAGGTCGTTGGCGTGCTACGGTGATTATCTGTATCACTATCCCCATGTCATTGATTGCCTCCTTTATTTATTTGGCTATCACGGATGGGGGATCTCTGAATATTATTTCTTTGTCGTGCCTTTCTATTGCGATTGGTAATGTGGTGGATGACGCTATTGTTGTTTTGGAAAACGTAACGACCCATATCGAGCGTGGCTCCGAGCCGAAACAGGCGGCTATCCATGGAACAAATGAGGTGGCAATTTCTGTTATCGCATCCACATTGACCATGATTGCGGTATTCTTCCCGTTGACGATGGTCAGTGGTATGTCGGGAGTTTTGTTCCGTCAGTTGGGCTGGATGATGTGTGTCATTATGACTATTTCTACTATCTCGGCTCTGTCATTTACTCCGATGATGTGTGCGCAGATGCTTCGCTTGCAAAAAAAACAAAGTAAGTGGTTTGTCACATTCTACAAACCGATAGAACGTGCGTTGGATGGATTGGATAACTGGTATCAGAAACGTTTGAACTGGGCTGTCCGTCACCGCAAGACCATTATTGCCGGTTGTTTCGGGTTCTTTCTGCTGAGCCTGATTTGTGCGAAAGGAATTGGTACAGAGTTTTTTCCGTCACAAGACAACAGTCGTATTTCTGTTCAATTACAATTGCCTATCGGAGCTCGCGTAGAGCGTGCCCAGGCATTGGCCCAGGAGCTGCCACGTTGGAAACCTTGTGGACATTCCTCAGGCTGGTGGTA
>OGYO01002309.1_pt1 | contig 10222 bp, 6 predicted proteins | sample 1576561 | NCBI WGS metagenome assembly OGYO01 (sample SAMEA3541507, study PRJEB24748) | human gut metagenome | biome: human gut; feature: human-associated habitat; material: faeces | place: China | collected 2012 | reverse complement strand
ACGCTGCGACAGCGCAGGATCGAACTCGATGCGCGCGGCCATGGTGCCGGGGTACTTGTCCTGGAAGTAGCGCAGGCCGTCCTCGTAGTCGCGGTCGCCCGTGCCCAGCACGGCCACCTGAACGCCGCCGGCCAGAATGCGGTCGAGCGCGTACATAACCAGGTCCATGCCCTTCTGGCGCGTCAGGCGCGTGACCATCACCATGAGCGGACGGTCGTCGCGAACCTCGAGCCCCAGCTCTTCCTGCAGCTTGGCCTTGCACACGGCCTTGCCGGAACGGTCATCAACCGTGTAGTTGGCGGCAATGCGCTTGTCGGTCGCCGGGTCAAAGCCCGCCACATCAATGCCGTTGAGGATGCCCTGCGGCGCGTAGGAGCGCTCGCGCAGCACACCGTCCAGGCCCTCGCCAAACTCGGGCGTCTGGATCTCGTTGGCATAGGTGGGGCTCACCGTAGTGATGGCATCGGCATAGCGCAGCGCGCCCAGCATGTAGTTGATGCTGCAGGCGTCGCAACGCAGCTGCGAGGCGGCCGCCGGAATATGCGCCACGCCCAGGATGTCCTCCATCACAGTGTCGCTAAACTGGCCCTGGAACGCCACGTTGTGGATCGAGAACACGGTCTTGACGCGGTCGTACAGCGGCAGGCCCTGGTAGAACTCGCGCAAGAATACGGGCGCCAGCGCCGTCTGCCAGTCGTTGCAGTGCAGGATGTCACACTCAAAACCGGCCGGCAGGTGCTGCAGGCTCTCGGTGATGGCCTTGGAGAAAAACGCAAAGCGCTCGCCGTCATCAAAGAAGCCGTACGGATAGTCGCGCGCAAAGTAGCGCTCGTTGTCGATGAACATATAGGTGACGCCGTCGTGCTCGAGCTTTTCGAGTCCGCAGTACTCATTGCGCCAGCCCAAGCTCACGTAAAAGTCGGAGAAGTGCTCCATCTGCGCCTTGTACTCGTCCTTGATGGTGGCGTACTTGGGCACCATGACGATGACCTCGGCGCCGGCGCGCACAAGCGCCGCAGGCAGCGAGCCCGCCACGTCGCCCAGGCCACCGGTCTTTACAAACGGTGCGCACTCGGCCGAGGCAAACACGATCTGCATCTTTTTGCTGGAATCTGCCATATTGTCTCCCATGTTGCAATTCGAGAATAGCCGCCTGGCACAAACCGGGCGGCTATTCTACATGTTACGAGCGATGTTGCGGTGCCAACGTTAACGTACGATGGTGGTGTCGGAAGTTAACGGAGCCTTGCCCAGCACCAGGATGTTCTCGGGCGTGCCGCGAAGCTCGGTGTTGGTGGGGACCACGTTGTTCTTGTCCAGGATGGCGTTCTCAACGCGTGCGCCGCTCTTGATGATGCAGCTCTGGTTGATGATCGAGTTGGTCACCGAGGCGCCCTCCTCAACCACGACGCCGCGCGACAGGATCGAGTTGCGCACGGTGCCCTTGATGATGCAGCCGGCCGAAATGATCGAGTTGCAGGCGTGGCTGCCGGTCGCATAGCGCGAAGGCGGCACGTCGTGAGCCTTGGTCAGGATCGGGCGCTCGGGATCGAAGAGCTGGTCGGCCACGGTCTGGTCGAGCAGGTCCATGCTGCGGCGATACAGCGATTTCTCGCTAAATACGCCCACGACCTCGCCCTTGTACTCGTAGCTGCACACGTCGATGTTGCCAAAGTCGCCCTGGAGTGCCTCGAGCAGGTCCAGATAGTCGGCGGCCTGGTAGTGGTCGATGATCTCGAGCAGCGTCTCGCGGTTGACGATGCAGCAGTCCATGGAGGCGTTGTCGCCGTACACGACGCCGGCGCTCACGCCCGTCAGGCGACCGTTCTCGTTAATCTCGAGCTTGGTCTCGTCATCGACGTTGCGCGTGGCCTTGCAGTACACCACGGTCATCTGGGCACCGGAGTTCTCGTGCGCCTCGATGATGGTGTTGAGGTCCATGTTAAAGATGATGTTGGTACCCATCATCACAACATAGGGCTTGTCCGAGCGCTGGAACAGCGTCTTATTGGAAATGATGTCGCGCAGCAGGAAGCGCATGCCGCCCTTGGTGGTGCCATACGCGTTGCCGGGGACCATGAACAGGCCGCCCTTCTTGCGGTCCAGGCCCCAGTCCTTGCCCGAGCCCACGTGGTCGATCAGCGAGCGGTAGTTACCCGGCATGACGACTCCAACGGTCTTGATGCCGGCATTCATCATGTTGGACAACGGAAAGTCGATCAGGCGGTAGCGGCCCAAAAACGGAACGGACGCGATGGGGCGGTCCTTGAGCAGGACACTGCCGTAGGACGAAGAGTAGTTAGCGGTGATATAACCGATGGCCTTACGATTGATCATCGGATCATTCCCCCTTCCCGATAACGACGTCATTTCCAACGACGGCCGTATCCTTGGTGGTATCGACAGAGCCGAGCTTCACGCCCTCTTCGACCGTGGAGTTCTCGCCCAAAATAGCGCGGCAGATGTGTGCGCCGCTCTTAACGTGCGCACCCGGCAGCAGCACAGAGTCCTCGACCACGGCGCGCTCCTCGATGATGACATCGGTCGAAAGGATCGAGTGGCGAGCGGTGCCGTAGATCTTGCAGCCGTTGGAGACCAGGCAGTCGTCCAGGCGGCCGTCCGGGCCAATGTAGTGCGGCGGACGCGTGGTGATGTTGGACATGATGGGGAAGTTCTTGTCGAACAGATCGAACTCGGGGTTGTTACCCAGCAGGTCCATCGAGGTCTCATGGAAGCTGGCGATGGTGCCGACGTCCTTCCAGAAGCCGTGGAACTCGTAGCTGTACAGGCGCTTGTTCTCACCGAGCAGCTTGGGGATGATGTCCTTGCCAAAGTCGTGGCTCGAGCGCTGGTCCAGAGCGTCCTCCTCGAGCGCCTCGATCAGCACGTCGGCCGAGAAGATGTAGATGCCCATGGACGCGAGGTTCGAATCGGGCTTCTCGGGCTTCTCGGTGAACTTGGTGATGCGGCCGTCTTCGGGGTCGGTGGTCAGGATGCCAAAGCGGCTGGCCTCCTCCCACGGCACGGGCATAACGCTCACCGTGAGGTCGGCGTTGTTCTCAATGTGCGTCTTGAGCATCTTGCGGTAGTCCATGCGATACAGGTGATCGCCCGAAAGAATCAGGACGTACTTGGGGTCGTTGGCCTTGATGTAGTCGAGGTTCTGCGTAATGGCGTCGGCCGTGCCCGCATACCAGGCGCCACCGGTCTGCGTCTCGTACGGCGGCAGGATCGACACGCCGCCGTCGCGGCTGTCCAGATCCCAGGCCTCGCCGGAGCCCACATAGGCATGCAGCAGGTAGGGACGGTACTGCGTCAGAACGCCCACCGTGTCGATGCCCGAGTTGGAGCAGTTGGAGAGCGAAAAGTCGATAATGCGGAACTTGCCACCAAAGCTAACCGCCGGCTTGGCGATCTTTTGGGTGAGTGCCCCCAATCGGCTGCCCTGTCCTCCTGCGAGGAGCATCGCGATGCATTCTTTCTTACTCATCGATTTCTCCTTCTGTCATCGATGTTCCTAACCCATTAGCGACGGGCGCGGCGCACTGTCACGCCCGTCGAGTAATGCCGTGCGGCAAAGGGAGCTCGCGCGCTTTATGCGTGCCAGATCTCGTCGCGATACTCGCGAATGGTGCGGTCGGACGAGAACCAGCCACTCGAGGCGGTGTTGAGCAGGGCCTTGCGGTTCCAGGTCTCCTGGTCGCCGTAGCTACCGGTGAGCTTTTCCCATGCATCCACGTAGCTACGGAAGTCAGCCATGACCAGGTCGGGGTCGTTGTTGTTCATGAGCTCGTTGTAGATGCTCTCGAAGTTGCCCGAAAGACCCGCAAACGTGTTGTCCTTGAGCTCGTCCATCACGCGGCCCAGACGCTCGCGGTCGCCGTTGAGGGTATCCCACGCAAAGTAGCTGTTGGATGCCCAGAGCTGCTCGACCTCGGGAGCGGTCAGGCCAAAGATGGCCTCGTTCTCGCGGCCGGCCAGGTCGGCGATCTCGATGTTGGCGCCGTCGAGGGTGCCCAGCGTAATGGCGCCGTTCATCATGAGCTTCATGTTGGACGTGCCCGAGGCCTCCTTGCCGGCCGTGGAGATCTGCTCCGAGATCTCGGCGGCCGGGTAGATGAGCTGAGCGTTGCTCACACGGAAGTTGGGGATAAAGCAGACCTTCATGACCTCGTTGACGCGGGCATCGTTGTTGATGACGTCGGCCACGGAGTTAATGAGGCGGATGGTCTCCTTGGCAAAGGTGTAGCTCGAGGCGGCCTTGCCGCTAAAGATGAAGGTCGTCGGCGTCACGTGGAAGTTAGGATCGGCGATGCGACGGTTGTAGATGTCCATCACCTTCATGATGTTCATGAGCTGGCGCTTATAGGCGTGGAAGCGCTTTACCTGGACATCGAAGACGGTGTTGGGGTCAATAACCAGACCGGTCTCGGCCTTAACGTAGGCGGCCAGACGCTCCTTGTTGGCGCGCTTGGAGGCACCCACGGCCTTCAGGAACTCGGTGTCGTCCTTAAACTCCTTGAGTTTCTCAAGCTCAAAGGCGTCTTTGAGCCAGCCATCGCCAATGGCCTCGGTCACGAGCTTGGCGTAGGTGGGGTTAGCCTCGGCAAAGAAGCGACGGTGCGAGATGCCGTTGGTCTTGTTGTTGAACTTCTCGGGCGTCAGGGCATAGAAGTCCTTGAGCACGATGTTCTTGATGATGTCGGAATGGATCTTGGCCACGCCGTTGACGCTGTGGCTGCAGATCACGGACAGGTTGGCCATGCGAATCTCGCCGTCCCACAGAATGGCGGTCTGGCGCAGACACTCCTGCCAGCCCTCCTGCGTGGTGTCGAACGACTCGTGCCAACGACGGCTGATCTCGTCGATGATCTGGTACACGCGGGGGAGGAGCTTGGAGAACGTGCCGATAGGCCACTTCTCCAAGGCCTCGGGCAGGATGGTGTGGTTGGTGTAGCTCACGACCTGCGTTACGATGTTCCAGGCGTCATCCCACTCGAGCTTCTTCTCGTCGATGAGGATGCGCATGAGCTCGGGGCCGCACATAGCGGGGTGCGTGTCGTTGGTGTGGATGGCCACAAACTGCGGCAGCAGCTCCCAGTTTTCGCCGTGCTCCTTCTCAAAGGTGTCGAGCAGGCTGTAGATGCCGGCCGAAACAAACAGGTACTCCTGCTTTAGGCGCAGCAGACGGCCGTGCTCGCCGGCATCGTTGGGGTAGAGGATGGCGCTGATGGCCTCGGCCTCGGCGCGCTCGGCATCGGCCAGGGCGTAGTCACCGCGGTTGAAGGCCTCCAGATCGAAGTGCTCCTCGACCGGCTCGGCGGCCCAGACGCGCAGCTTGTTGACGGTCTCGCCGGCATAGCCCACCACGGGGATGTCGTAGGGAACGGCCAGGATGTCCTGCGTGTCCACCGTGCGATAGAACGTGCGGCCGTCCTCCTCAAAGCCCTCAACGCGGCCACCAAACTTGATGGTCACGGCCTTGTCCTGACGACGGACCTCCCAGGGATAGCCGTGGGTGAGCCACTCGTCGGTGGCCTCGACCTGGCTGCCGTTGACGATCTCCTGCTTAAACAGGCCGTAGCGGTAGCGCATGCCGTTGCCGTAGCCGGCAATGCCCTCGGCTGCCATGGAATCCAAGAAGCATGCGGCCAGACGACCCAGGCCACCGTTGCCCAGGGCCGGATCGGGCTCCTGGTTCTCGATGACGGACAGGTCAAAGCCCATGTCGTCGAGCGCCTCGGCGACCATGTCGCGCACGCCAAAGTTGAGCAGGTAGTTGTCGAGCAGGCGGCCGATCAAAAACTCGATCGAGAAGTAGTACACGCGCTTTTTGCCCTCGGCGGTGGCGCGGGCGTCGCTCTTGGTGGCAACGGTGCGCGCCTTCTCGGCCACGAGCTTGGCCAGGGCGTTAAAGCGGTCGAGGTCACTGGCGGCCTCGACGCTCTTGCCGCTGATGCTCATGACGGCATCGCGATAGAGCTCGGTAAACTCCTGCTTGTTGTCGAAGATCTTATTCATACGTTCCTTTCCCCCGGGGATGTTTCTCCCGGAACGGTTATGACTTGTATCCTACGCCCCCGCGGGGCGGGTAATTACAGTGGTAACGCCTTTGTTACGCTTTCTTAGCAGGAGCCTTAGCGGCAGCTGCCTTAGCCTTGGGAGAGGCCTTTTTGGTGGCTGCCTTTTTGGCCGTGGTGGACTTGGCCGAAGCCTTGGCAGCGGGCTTGGCAGCCTTCGCCTTGGCCAGAGCCTTCTTAGCAGCCGCAGGCTTGGGCTTCACCGAAGACATACGCTTTTTGGGCGCAGCCTTGGGCTCCTCGACCACGGGCGGCTTATAGCTGCTGGGACCGCGGCGCTTAAGCACCACGCCTGCCAGACCGGGCACCTTAATCTCAATGGAGTCCATTTGCCCGTTCCAGGGATAGGGCTCGCTCGAGCAGGTGTAGGGCTCCTCGCCGGCATAGCCGCTTCCGCCAAACTCGGGACGGTCGGAATCGAAGATGACCTCCCAGTCACCCTCGCGTGGCACGCCCACGCGGAAGCTCTCGTAGCTCGCCGGGTCAAAGTTGATCAGGATCACCAGGTCGTCTTCGACATTCTCGCCCTGGCGCACAAAGCTCACGATGGACTGTTTGGAGTTGTCCGCGTCGATCCAGGTAAAGCCGTCGTCGGTGTAGCCGCGCTCATACAGGGCGGGCTCGGCGGTGTACAGGTGGTTGAGCGCCTTAATGAACGCCTGATGATGCTTATGGGTCTCGTACTGCTCGGTCAGGAACCACTGAATGGACTCGTAGTAGCGCCACTCGATAAACTGACCGATTTCGTTGCCCATAAAGTTGAGCTTGGCACCGGGGTGCGTCATCTGGTAGAACGCCAGCGTGCGCAGGCCGGCAAACTGGCGCCACCAGTCGCCCGGCATACGGCCGATGAGCGAGCACTTGCCGTGCACGACCTCGTCGTGGCTCAGCGGACAAATGAAGTTCTCGGTAAAGGCGTACATGATGGAGAACGTGAGCAGCCCGTGGTTGCCGGGGCGCCACGGAAAATCGGTCTGCATGTAGTGCAGGGTGTCGTTCATCCAGCCCATGTCCCACTTGTAGTGGAAGCCCAGGCCGCCGTCCTGCGGCGGGTAGGTCACGAGCGGCCACGCGGTGGACTCCTCGGCCATCATCATCACGTCAGGGTAGTGGGCCTCCACGGCGCAGTTGACCTGGCGGATAAACGCGCTGGCGTCCAGGTCCTCCTCGGTACCGTACTTGTTGAACTTCTTTTGGCCCGGATCGTCAATGCCAAAGTTGAGATACAGCATGCTGGACACGCCGTCCATGCGAATGCCGTCAACGTGGAAGTTCTCGAGCCAATACAGCACATTGGAGACAAGGAAGGAGCGGACCTCGCCGCGGGCGAAGTCAAACTTGTGCGTGCCCCAGTTGGGGTGAATCTCGTGCTCAAACAGCATGTGGCCGTTAAAGGAGGCAAGGCCATGGGCGTCGGCGCAAAAACCGCCGGGTACCCAGTCCATGATCACGCCAATGCCTGCCTCGTGGCACGCATCGATAAAGTGCATGAGCTGCTGCGGGTTGCCGTAGCGCGACGTGGCGGCATAGTAGCCGGTCGTCTGGTAGCCCCAGGAGCCATCGAAGGGATGCTCCATGAGCGGCATGACCTCGATATGCGTGTAGCCCATGTCGCGCACGTAATCCACGAGCTCCACCGACAGGTCGTCGTAGGTGTAAAACTCGCCGCGCTGCGCGGGGAAGGGGTCCATGGGGCCTGGGTAGTTGCCGTACTCGTCCGGCTCGCCCTGCGGCGCATCGCCGTGGCGCTTCCACGAGCCAATATGCACCTCGTAGATGTTGAGCGGCTGCGACATGTGGTTGTGGCCAGCGCGGCGCTTGAGCCACGCGGCATCGTTCCACTTATAGCCGTCGAGTGTCCACAGCACGCTCGCAGTACCCGGAGGGCACTCGGCCTTAAAGGCATACGGATCGGCCTTGTAGAGCTTTTCGCCCTCGTTGGTCTCGATAAGGTATTTATAGAGCTGGCCCTGTTCGGCGCCAGGAATAAAGCCTTCCCAAATAGCGCTCGTATGCACGGGCACCAGCGGGTTGGCTTCCTCATTCCAATCGTTAAATTCGCCAATGACATGGACGCTCTTTACGTCGGGCGCCCAAACGCAAAAGCGCCAGCCGCGCGTACGGTTCTGCGTGTCGGGGTGCGCGCCCATCTTTTCCCAGCTGCGCTCCCACATGCCAATGCCAAACAGATAGACATCGTCCTTAGAGAGTTCCGGCGCGTGCGGGGCGGCTTTACGGGTAGCGGGCTTTTTGGTTGCTGGCTTTAGCTTTGTATCGCTCACGTTTGATCCCATCATGACGCGGCAGCGTGTTGCCTTGGTGACTAGATGCGAAAGGTCCAAGGCTGCACGAATCGAAGGGACGGCGATAGTTCTATGATTCGTTCCACCTCGCGTGCTCGGTGGAACTTTCGGCAGAAACTACGATAACACCTGTACGTTACTTTTATGAAGGAAAGTGGTTTTAGGGCGGCGTTTAATCGGTAAGCGCCATGTTTAGACCACTGGCAGAATTGCCGTGGTAAAACTCTTGACAGTTTTACCAATTAGGGTTTCAAGATTGTTAGTCTGACGTTTGGTAAAACGTTTTTAGCAGGATGTTTACCATTTGACATTGAAAGGTTCGTTTATGTCCCAGACCGCCGCCTCCAACGTTGCTTTTATTTTCGATTGCGACGGCACACTGGTTAATAGCACCCCCGTTTGGGCTTATGCCCAGCCCGAGTTATTGCACCGCCACGGAGTTGACGTGACGGTCGATGATTTTGCCCAGTTTGAGCATCTTTCGCTGGAGGACGAGTGCCAGGCCTACCACGATACGTGGGGTATTGGTGCGAATGGTGAGGAGCTGTATCGCGAGCTGGGCGACATCCTGATCGATGGCTACTCCAAGGTGCCGCCGCGCGAGGGACTCCTTGCATTTTTGGAGCAGGCGAAAACGGCGGGCGTTGCCATGTGCGTGGCTACGTCCACGCCGGCCGAGCTGGTTAAGTCTGCGCTTGCGGGAGCCGGGCTCGATGCCTACATGGAGTTTGTGACCACCACCGGCGAGGCGGGACGCTCCAAGCAGTTCCCCGATGTGTATGAGCTGGCACTGCGCCGCCTGGAGGAGCGCCATGGGCATAAGTTTGACCGCGCATGGGTGTTTGAGGACGCCGTCTTTGGCCTGAAGAGCTCTGGCACCGCCGGCTTTAAGCGCGTGGGCATCTATGATCCGCACGGCCGTATGGAGCGCGATGAGGTGCGTGACAACTGCGACATCTTTATCGACAGTTATGAGGACCTGGTCCTGGCCCGCGTACTTTCGTTTGAGGGCTAGGCGAGTACCGTGGCTTGCAAAGTATTAGTGGTCTGTGGCTCGCCCGTGGTGGCGAGCGCGGATCTGCTGCGTCAACTGGCAGGGGAGTGCGACCACATCGTAGCCGTAGACCGCGGGCTGGACGCCCTGTTGGGCGCTGGCCTGAGCTGCGACGTCTACGTGGGCGATGCCGACACCGTAAGCGATGAGGGACGCGCTCTGGTCGATGCCACTGCCGATTTTGAAGTAGAACGCCACAACCCCTACAAGGACTATACCGATCTGGCACTGGCGCTCGATTCCGTTCGCCGCCGCTGGCCGGGTGCCGAAGTGGTTGCGACTTGCGCCACCGGCGGCCGCCCGGACATGGCCCTGTCTGTGTTAGGTCTGCTGGCAGGCTATACGGACGCCCCCATCTGGATCGAAGAAGACGAAGTAACGGCCAGAATCCTGCATCAGGACGAGACCTGGACCATCGAGGGCGCCGAGGGTAAAACCTTCTCCATCATTGCCATCGCTCCCAACACAGAGATAAGCGAACACGGCTTAGAATGGGAACTAGATCACAGCCCCCTAGGCCTGCTAGCCGACACGGGCATCAGCAACATAGTCAGGTCAACCTCCAAAATAACCGTCCATATGGGTGCCGCAATAGCGTATTTGCTGCATCAGGGTTTTATCCCGTCCCAGGAAAACCCGTAAGGGGGAAATCAATCCAAAATTTCCCCTTGCATCCCCGAAGATCTTCCCCTATAGTATCTTCTCGTCACGGGGGCGTAGCTCAGCTGGGAGAGCGCTTGACTGGCAGTCAAGAGGTCAGGGGTTCGATCCCCCTCGTCTCCACC
>OGYO01002302.1_pt1 | contig 10236 bp, 8 predicted proteins | sample 1576561 | NCBI WGS metagenome assembly OGYO01 (sample SAMEA3541507, study PRJEB24748) | human gut metagenome | biome: human gut; feature: human-associated habitat; material: faeces | place: China | collected 2012 | reverse complement strand
TTAGAAATGCTTCAATTAAATCTTTTCTAAACTTATCTTCTTTAGCTTTTTTATCACTCTCAGTAAGCGTTAATCTTATACCTTCAGATGTTTTTTCAATATTGTTAATTCTCGTCAAAACAGAACCATCTGGAGATGTTTCTTCTGACCCCAATGTTTCAAGAATTGAATTTTGAGTTTGTTGGATAGTGGTAAACTGTTTCTTAAAAACACCTTTTGAATCTGTAAACTCTTTATATAGGGCATTTAACTTATTTTCAGTTTGAGTGGTAATATCCTTATCAAAACTAACATTGAAATTACTTGCTGTGGGAATTATATTAGTATGTCTACCTTTATCATTAATTAAAACTAAAAATCTTTCAGATGTCTGTTCCAATATCTCGTTGGAATAAATAAATGCATGAGGTCTATTAACATCTCAATATACATATTTTTCTGTACATTCATTAGATATGGTGTAAATAGTATTGTTATAAGTTAATATAGCATTTGTCATCCTAACTCATCCTAGAGCAGGGGAGTTATCTAAAACCATCTATCCACCTCCTAATCAATCATTGTACCATATTGGTATTTAGGTTTTTCTTCTTTGTATTTCGGGATATATTCCTTTGGAAGATTCAACCTGTTATACTTCTGTTGTATGAGTAGATATTTTTTAGAATCCAATATTCTCATACTATTTCTTGCCTGATTTAAATAATCAGCTATTGTCTTTCCATCTTCTTTTGTTGTTTTCTTATTTGATAGAGTTATAGATAAATCATTTCCGTGGATGGATTGCGTACATCCAGTCAAATAAACCATTTCTTCTGTATCTGTTTCTCTGTCATAAAGAACAACTATGTCACCCAATGACAATTGCCCTTGCCATGAATATTCATCTTTATTTATAATCCTATTTAAGAAATTACTAACTTCAATACCCCAACTCCTAGTAGGGTAGGACATATCTCTAAGTTTTCTTTTTGCAAGTGCAATCAACTGTCCTATATTATCTGTCAAAAATGAGTCATTTTTATATTCACTCATGTATGTGAAATTCTTAAGTTCTTCTAGTGTTTTTTCATTAAATATAAGAACCCCATTATCATCAGTTGCTGTTGGTTTTTGACATAGAGTAGTGATATTCCTTAAAGACTTATTGAGGGCATCTATTTCTTCTTCTAATTTTCTAATTTTTAATTCCAATACCTCAGCCCTGCGTGCATATCAACGAAGAACCCTTTGTGCCCAAAGAGGATTTTTACCTTGTGGTGGGCCGCTTTACCTGGTACAAGCGGATTGACCTGGCTGTGGCAGCCTGCACCAAGCTGAACAAGCCGCTGATCGTGATCGGCGGCGGCGGCGAGGGCGACAAGCTGCGCGCCATGGCTGGCCCGACCATCCGCTTTTTGGGCGGCGGCCTGAGCGACGAAGAGGTGCGCGGCTATTATCTGCGTGCCAAGGCGTTCCTGTTCCCCGGCGAGGAGGATTTTGGCATTACCCCTGTGGAAGCCCAGAGCGCAGGCACCCCGGTGCTGGCCTTTGGCCGCGGCGGCGCCTGTGAGACTGTGCTGGACGGCAAAACCGGCCTGCTGTTTGACGAGCAGACACCCGAAAGCCTGGAAGCCTGCATCCAGAAGTTTGAGACCGAAGGCGTGGCTTATCCCCCACAGCAGATCCGGGAACACAGCCGCAGCTTCAGCGAGCAGCGCTTTGAGGACGAGCTGCGGGATTACTGCACCCGCCGCTATGCGGACTGGCAGCGTGAGCTGGAAGCCTGCTCTCACCACGAAACCGCCAAGGAGGCCGAAGAGTGAACCCCATTGTGATCAATGGCACAGTGCTGTGTGACCCCATCACGGGCATTCCGCGCTTTGTGTATGAAGTTGTGACCCGGCTGGACCCCCTGCTGGAAGGTACCGGCCTGGATGTGCGGCTGTGCTACCGGGACGATGGCCGCCCGCTGCACCTGCCCGAACTGAAAAACATCAAAATTGTTCCGCTCAAGGCCATTAAGTATAGTTACAATCTGGTGGTGCTGCCGCGCTACCTGCGCAAACACCACGCCTTTTACGTTGGCCTTGCCAGCGATATGCTCATGACCCGCCGCAGCGTGGTGGTGCTGCATGATATCCGCCCCCTGGTAATGAAAACCGACCGTGCGTTTTTCCGCTTCAAGTTCTGGTTCCACTGCCTTTCCACCAAATGGTTTGCCCGGCGGGTGTTCACCGTCAGTGATAACCAGCGCCACCTGATCAGCGAGCGGTTGGGCATCCCACTGGATAAGATCGGTGTGACCTATAACGGCTGGGAGCATCTGCAGAACGTCCAGCCGGACATGACGGTGTTTGACAAGCTGCCTGGCGTGAAGAAAAAAGAATACTATTACGCACTGGGAAGCCTGGCCGGGCACAAAAACTTTAAGTGGGTGCGCGAGGTTGCCGCCCGCAACCCGGATAAAACCTTTGTTGTGGCCGGCGGCAAGGACCTTGCTGCCTTTGGCAGCGCCGAAGCAGATGCTGCCCAAAACACCAGCAATATTTTTTACCCCGGCTATGTGACGGACGGCCAGAACAAAGCGCTGATGCAGAATTGCAAAGGCTTTTTGCACCCCGCTGTGTTTGAAGGGTTCGGCATTCCGCCGCTGGAAGCGCTCAGCCTGGGGGCACCCATCGCCCTGGCCCGTGCCAGCTGCCTGCCGGAGCTGTATGGCGATACCGCCCGCTACTTTGACCCCTATGACTATGATGTGGATCTTGACGCGCTGTTTGCCAAGCCTGCGGCCCCGCCGGACAAGGTGCTGGCCAAGTACAGCTGGGAGAAAACCGCACGGTTCTGGCTGGACGAGATCAAAAAGTGCGCGGAAGCGTAAGAGTGGTTGGGACAGCCCCCGAAAAATAGAAGCACATAACGGTTCGGCAGGGTGGGGCTGCCTCGCCCTGCAGGATAGGGAAATACCTCTTACGCAGGAGGACATGCGGTGCGCCTTGCACAGATGTTACGTGCATCAAACTGTATAACCCACCCCGTAGGGGCGCACATTGTGCGCCCGCTGCATACCCCAAAATCACGCACCTGAAACACAAAAATCTACCCGCAAAAGGGAAGTGAATATCATTGGATAAAATAGCAGTTCTTATCCCCTGTTATAACGAATCTCAGACAGTACAAAAGGTTGTGATGGATTTCCGCCGCGTTCTGCCGGAAGCTACGATCTATGTGTACGATAACAACTCTACCGATGGCACGGCAGAGCTGGCCCGCACAGCCGGTGCCGTGGTGCGCCACGAATACCAGCAGGGCAAAGGCAACGTCATCCGCCGCATGTTCCGCGAAATTGACGCCGAAGCCTATATCATGGTGGACGGCGACGATACCTACCCGGCGGAAGCGGCCCCGGAAATGGTCAAAGCCGTCACCGAACACCAGGCTGATATGGTGGTGGGAGATCGGCTTTCCTCCACCTATTACACCCAGAACAAACGCCCGTTCCACAATTTTGGCAACGACCTGGTGCGGTTTTTTACCAACAACCTCTTCGGCGGCCAAATCAAGGATATCATGACGGGCTACCGTGCGTTCAGCTACCAGTTTGTCAAAACCTACCCGGTGCTGAGCCGCGGCTTTGAAATCGAGACCGAAATGACCATCCACGCCCTGCACCGCAACATGCAGGTGGAGAATGTGATCATTGACTATCGTGACCGCCCCGCAGGCAGCGAAAGTAAGCTGAATACCTATTCGGATGGCTTCCGCGTGCTGCGCACCATTGCACGGCTGTATAAAAACTACCGCCCGTTCGGCTTTTTCAGCACCCTGGCTGCGGTGCTTGGCATTATCAGCCTGTGCTTTTTGGCCCCTGTTCTGGGCGAATATTTTGCCACCGGCCTTGTGCCGCGCTTCCCTACGCTGATCGTGTGTGCCTGCGTACTGGTGGCGGCGCTTTTGCTGTTTATTTCCGGCGTGATCCTTTCCAGCCAGCTGACAAAGGATGACCGCGATTTTGAATTCCACCTGCAGCAGGTGCAGCAGTGGAAAAACCGTTCCGCTGATCCGTTTAGCCATTCTGCCAAATAACAAGGAGGTTCCCCATGAAACAGTATGATTACCTGATCGTCGGCGCTGGTCTGTTTGGCGCAGTGTTTGCACAGCAGGCTACCAAGGCAGGCAAAAGCTGCCTGGTGATCGATAAGCGCGACCACATTGCCGGCAATATCTACACCGAAAATGTTGAGGGCATCAATGTCCACCGCTATGGCGCACATATCTTCCATACCAACAATAAAGAAGTGTGGGACTATGTGAACCAGTTCGCTGTGTTCAACCGCTATACCAACTCTCCGGTGGCAAACTATAAGGGCGAACTGTACAACCTGCCGTTCAACATGAACACCTTCAACAAGATGTGGGGCGTTGTGACCCCCGCCGAGGCCGAGGCAAAGATCGAGGAGCAGCGCGCTGCCCACTTTACCGCCGAGCCCAAAAACCTGGAGGAGCAGGCCATCAACCTGGTCGGCACCGATATTTACGAAAAGCTGGTCAAGCACTATACCGAAAAGCAGTGGGGCCGCCCCTGCACTGAGCTGCCGGCGTTCATCATCAAGCGCCTGCCGGTGCGCCTGATTTTTGATAACAACTACTTCAATGCGCTGTATCAGGGTATTCCCAACGGCGGCTACACCCAGATGGTGGCCAACATGCTGCAGGGTGTGGAAGTTCGCCTGGGCGTGAACTACCTGGCTAACAAGGCTGAACTGGATGCTCTGGCTGACCGTGTGATCTACACCGGCCCCATTGACGCTTATTTTGATTACTCCCTGGGCACCTTGCAGTACCGCAGCGTTCGCTTTGAAACCGAAACGCTGGCCTGCCCCAACTATCAGGGCAACGCTGTCATCAACTACACCGATGCCGAAACCCCGTACACCCGCATCATTGAGCACAAGCACTTTGAGTTCGGCTCCACCGAGCCGGGCACCAAGACGGTCATCAGCCGCGAATACTCCGCTGAGTGGAAGCCGGGCGATGAGCCGTACTACCCGGTCAACGATGACAAGAACAGCGCCCTGTACGCCAAGTACAAGGCACTGGCCGATGCCGAGCCGCACGTTGTGTTCGGCGGCCGCCTGGGCGAGTATAAGTACTATGATATGGACAAGGTAATTGAAAGCGCGCTGGCCTGCGTTGCTGTGCAGATGGATAAGATCAACCAGTACAAAGCATAAGGCAGGCGTAAACCAGGATTTATAGCAAAACCGCATGATTCCAAATACCGCTGCGGCGGGAATGATGCGGTGCAATTTGAGATAAAGGACAAAGCAATGACGGAATTGAGTGTTTCCATCCTGTCTGCCGATCTGGCCAACCTTGCCGCCGAAACGGCCGATTCTATGGTGTGCGGTGCAGACATGGTGCATTTTGATGTGATGGACGGCCACTTTGTACCCAACATCACCTATGGCGCGCCGGTGCTGAAATGCCTGAAAAAGGCCGTGCCGGAAGCATTTTATGATGTTCACCTGATGATCTCCGACCCTGCACGCTATGCACAGGATTTTGCGGCAGCAGGGGCAAACCTGATCAATTTCCACATTGAAGCTGTGCCCAACCATGTGGGGCAGACCATTGCCGCTGTGCGGGAGACTGGGTGCCTGGTGGGCCTGACCATCAGCCCGTCTACCCCGCCGCAGGCAGTGTTCCCCTACCTGGATGAACTGGACCTGGTGCTGGTCATGGGGGTGGAGCCCGGCTTTGGCGGGCAGAAGTTCATCCCCACAACCGTCAGCCGTGTGGCAGCCATCAAGGCAGAGTGCAACCGGCGCGGTGTTTCCCCCCACATTGAGGTGGACGGCGGCATTAACACCGAAACCGCCTCCCTGTGCGCCCAGGCCGGAGCCAGTGTGCTGGTCATGGGCAGCGCGTTCTTTAAGGCGCAGGACCGTGCCGCGCTGGCCAAACAGGTTCGGGCGCTGTAACCCCCAAAGGAGTATCCATGCCAAAACGTCATGATAAGATCACCAAAAGTGTAAACTATGATTATTATTGGGACATTTTGTTTTGCACTGTCCCGCTTTTGGCGGTCAGTTGTTTTTATTACGGGGCGCGCCCGCTGCTGATGATGGCGGCCGGGCTGCTGACTGCGTATGTGGCGGACTGTGTTGTTACCCCGCTGCATGCGGCGGGCTACCGCGCACATGAGCCTTCCAGCGAAGCTTTTGCTGCGCTGATTGTGCTGATGATGCCGGCTTCGGCCCCGTATTATATGGTGGTCACGGCAACGATCATTGCCGTGCTTGTCAAAGAAGCGTTCGGCGGAGAGGGGCACTATCCCTTCCACCCGGCGGCGGTGGGATTGGTGGCGGCAACGCTGGCATGGCCGCGAGTCATGTCGTCCTACCCGGCACCGGGTACAGTGCTGGCACTTTTCAGCAGCACCGGAGTGGTGCTGACCCAAGGCAGCAACACCACCCTGTCTGCCGGCGGTCTGCCGTCTGACAGTACCATCAACCTGTTGACCGGTAATGTGGCTGGGCCGCTGGGTTGCTGCGCTATTCTGGTCATTGTGGCCTGTGGGCTGTACCTGCTGGTGCGCGGCCACATGCAGCTTTCTACCTTTGTGCCGTACCTTGCGGTATGCGTACTGGTGCCCTGGCTGCTGCCCAACCTGAACGAACTTCCAGCCCTGAGTGCCCCATGGGAATATGTGCGCCAGCGCATCTACCTGGAAAAGTATATCCTGCTTTCCGGCAGCATGCTGTTTGGCGGGATATTCCTGGCGTGCGAGCCGGTGGTGCAGCCTAACCGCTGGAGCAGCCGTTTGATTTACGGCCTGTTCCTGGGCGCAATGGCAACGGCGTTCCGCTATTACAGCGTATACGAAACCGGCGTATGCTTTGCCGTTGTATTGGCTGGTGCTTTCCCCGAATGGCTGGACCGCCTGGCCCAGCGCGCAGAAAGGATCAGATTCATGCGGAAGGAGGAAAAGCGCCTTGCCCAACACAGAGAACCGTAAGAACAGCAACAAAAAGCCGACCCTGCAGGAACATTCCCAAACCGTTATCATCCCCCAGCTGACCCCCGAAATGCTGGAACAGGCGCGCCGCGCCGCAGAGCAGGGCAAAACCGCCGAGCAGATCGAGCAGGAAGCACTGGCCGCCGCCCAGGCGGAGCAGAAAGCGGTAGAAAGCAAGCAGGAAGCACCTACGGCCGAAAAGCCCAAAACGGTCCAGCCCGCCAATAAGCCCAAGACCCGCAAAGAGGCCGAGGAAGAGCTGGCCCAGAATATCCATGATGACCACCTGTGGCTGAATAACCCCGTTATGGTGCGCGGTCTGGGGCTGGCACCCATTGTGGCGGCTGCTGTAAGCGGCCAGAATGCCTGGATGCTGTGCGCTGCCGCCATTCTGCTTGTAACGGCAACCCGTATGTTGGCTGTGGCAATCTGCCACCTGACCGGCAACCGCTTCCGCGGTGTGGTATACTCTTACGCTGCCGCTATTGTGTATATCCCGGCTTATATCATTTTGTACAACCTGTTTGGGGCGGATCTTTCGCTGCTGGGGATCTATCTGCCCATGCTGGTAGTGGAACCCGCCGTGATCAAACGTATGGAATCCAACGACCTGGAAACGGTGGGCGAGGCGTTCCGCCGCGGCATCAACAATACCATTGGTATCTGCTTTTCGGTGCTGCTGGTTGGGGTTGTGCGTGAACTGCTGGCGGAAGGCACCGTGTTCGGCAACGTGGTATTTCCCGTGGCACCGCTGCCGCTGGCCGACCAGCCGGGCACCGGGTTTATCATCATTGGCCTGATTGCCGCCGTGTGGACCGCCATCGGCGGTGCCTATGTGCATTATAAGATCGAGGAGGTGCGTCATCTGTATGGCAATAAACGCAAGCGCTGAGCTTTCCGTTTTGCAGGCTGTGGCGCAGTTCCTGACCTACGCCGTCATGGCTGTGTTTGCGGAGAATGCAGTGTTCTTCCGCGCGCTGGGCGTTTCCCGGCTGAACAAGCTGGTCAACGACCCCAAAATCAGCACATGGCAGTACTGCATTCCCATCATTCTGGTACAGACCATCAGCGCCCCCATGGGTTGGGCTGCCCAAAGCTTAACGCTGCCCGCTTTGGCAAAGGTGCTGCCCGGCTGGCTGCCGGTCAACGCCCTGCGCCCGCTGGTATTTTTGAACTGCTCACTGATCGCTATGGGCATTGTGTGGCTGCTGTTGGGCCTGTTCCCCAAAAGCCGCGATGCCTGCCGCGAACAGCTGCCCGGCGCAACCTTCAACTGTTGCGTGCTGGGCACCCTGCTGGTTGCAGCCAGCCAGAACTATAACCTGCTGCAGTCCATCGGCTTCGGCTTTGGCAGCGGCGTGGGCTACCTGGTCGCCGTGCTGGTGGTGGATGAAGGCCGCCGCCGGCTGCGCAGCAAAGATATCCCACATATATTCCGCGGCCTGCCCAGTGTGCTGATTTATATCGGCATTCTCTCGCTGGCAATTTACGGGCTGGTTGGCACTGTGGATTGAGCCGCGCCCGGACGTAAAAAACGGCATCCGTGAAAGAGGAGTGATTACCATGCAGAATTGTTTTGTCCCTGCTGATATCCTGCTGCCCGGTGCAGCGACCCCGCTGGACCCGTGGGCCTGCATTGCGGTGGATCAGTTTACCTCCCAGCCGGAATACTGGCAGAAAGCGGAGGAACTGGCAAAGGGTAAACCCAGCACCCTGCACATTGTTCTGCCGGAAGCTTACCTTGGAACCCCGCAGGAAGAATCGCGCCTTGCGGCGATCCGTGCGGCCATGCAGGATTACCGCGATAACCTGCTGACCCGCTGTGTACATGGCTATGTGTATGTGGAGCGCACCCAGATGGACGGTACCATCCGCCAGGGTCTGGTTGGTGCTGTGGACCTGGAACAGTACAGCTTTAAAAAAGGCAGCAAGCCCGCCATCCGCCCCAGCGAGAGCACAGTGGTGGCGCGCATCCCGCCCCGGCTCAAGATCCGCCGCGGGGCCCAGCTGGAAACCCCGCATGTGATGATGTTGGCCGACGATGAAGCCTGTACCCTGATTGAACCCATTGCCGCCCATAAGGCGGAGCTGCCGCTGCTGTATGATGGCGCGCTGATGCTGAACGGCGGCCACCTGGCCGGTTGGGCCGTGGAGGACCCCGCGCTGGTGGAGCAGATCAACACTGCGCTGGCAAACCTTGGCGATGCCGCTGCTTTTGCCGCACGCTGGCCTGCCGCAGCCGGCCAGCCCCCCATGACGCTGGCGGTTGGTGATGGCAACCATTCCCTTGCCACAGCAAAAGCCTATTGGGAAGAACTGAAACCCACCCTGCCGCCGGAACAGCAGCAGACCCACCCGGCGCGCTGGTGCCTGGCGGAAGTGTGCAACGTGCATTCCCCGGCGATTGAGATTGAGCCCATCCACCGTGTGCTGTTTGGCGTGGACGCCAACACCGTTGCCGCAGACTTTGGCAGCTGGTTGGAACAGCACGGCGCAGCCCTCCAGGGCGGCGACCAGCATATCGTGCTGGCCGGTGCCGGTGCAGAGATCACCTTTGACGCCGCCAACGCCCCGGACCCGCTGGCCGTGGGCACCACGGAACATTTTATTGGGGATTATCTGGCCCAGAACCCCGGCGTGACGGTGGATTACATCCACGGTGCCGCGGCTGCCCGCGCCATGGCTGCAGACCCCGCCAAACCAGCCACAGCCCTGCTGATGCCGGACTTTGCCAAAGCAGACCTGTTCAAAGGTGTTGTGCTGGGCGGCGTGCTGCCGCGCAAGACTTTCAGCATGGGCCATGCCGAGGAAAAACGTTACTATAATGAATGCCGCAGTCTGACCATGCCGGACTGACGATACAGGGAGCCAATTATGCCGAACAACGAAAAAAACGCTGAGCCCGCCGTGCGCGATGCTCAGTCCACAGCAGCGCGCCGCCGTCGCCGACGCCACACCCCCCATGGGGATGCCCCGGCCCAGAACCCCGCCCCACGGGCCCCACAGCCCAAAGATGCATCCCGCCCCAGCCCGCCCCGGCAGGCAGCCCCGAACAACCGCAGCAATGCGGCAAAGCCCGCTGCCCTCAAACCGGCCCAGCGCCCTGCACGCCCCAATAATGCCAATCAGGCCCGCCCTGTGGCTCCGCAGCTGAACGGCCAACCCCCGCGTGGGCAGCAAGATGAACGACCTCCTGCTAGCGTAGGTGTTTACGAGCTCCAAGTATCAGAACAAGG
>OGYO01002297.1_pt1 | contig 10248 bp, 6 predicted proteins | sample 1576561 | NCBI WGS metagenome assembly OGYO01 (sample SAMEA3541507, study PRJEB24748) | human gut metagenome | biome: human gut; feature: human-associated habitat; material: faeces | place: China | collected 2012 | reverse complement strand
AAATATGCAATGGTAACTGATACTGGTGGTGTTAATGACCAATCATTTAACCAATCTGCTTATGAAGGCTTAAAAGAATTACAAAAAGAAGGAATAATTGAAAAACCTACTTATGTTGAAAGTAAACAAGCTTCTGATTACAAGACAAATCTAGAAACTTTACTTGATGGTAAAAATGATTTAATCGCTGGAATTGGTTTTGCATTAGCAAAAGATATTGAAGCTGCAGCAAAAGCTAATCCTGATCAAAAGTATGTAATTATTGATTCCTCTTTTGAAAACACTCCAAAAAACCTTATCGGAACAATTTTTGCAGATAATGAAAATTCATTTTTAGTAGGATATTTGGCAGGAACATTAACTACTTCAAATAAAGTTGGTTTCGTTGGTGGTATTACATCTCCATTAATCAAAAAATTTGAAGCAGGTTTTAGAGCTGGCGTTGAACAAGCAGCAAAAGACAATAATAAAAAAGTAGAAGTTGTTGCTCAATATGCTGAAAGTTTTGGAGACGCTACTAAAGGTAAAGCCATTGCGAATAGTATGTACTCATCAGGAGTTGATATGATTTTCCATGCATCAGGTGGTACAGGTAATGGTGTTATTGAATCAGCAAAAGAAAATAAAAAATTTGTATTCGGTGTAGATAGAGATCAATCTTACTTAGCACCCGAATATGTTATAGCTTCTACAATCAAAAAAGTAAATGAAGCTATTAAGAGCGTTGGTAAAGACTTGTATGAAGGAAAATTTAGAGGCGGAGAAACTATTGAATTTTCACTTAAAACAAATGGTGTTGACGTTGCATACGGAAAAGAAGATCAATTAAAGATTAAAATTCCTAATGAATTAAAACAAAAAATTGAAGAATTAAAGAAGAGCATTGCAGACGGTAAACTTACAGTGCCAACAGAAGTAAAATAAATTATTTAACAAAAGGAAGCGAAAGCTTCCTTTTTCAGTTAAAATAACTTTATCGATATTTACCTTTTCTTGCTAATATTATATAATATTATTGTTAAATATAATTAAGGAGATTATCAAATGAAAAATGAATTAATTTTTGTCGTTGATTTTGGAGGGCAATATAATCAATTAATTGCTAGAAGAGTAAGAGATCTTAATGTGTATTGTGAAGTTGTTCCTTACAATAAAGCAGTTAATGAAATAAAAACAAAAAAACCTATCGGTATAATTTTTACAGGCGGCCCAAATAGTGTTTATGACGAAAATGCACCAAAAATTGAAAAAGAAATTTTTGAATTTAATATACCTATATTAGGATTATGTTATGGAATGCAATTAATTTCTCAAACTTTTGGTGGAGTTGTTGAAAAGGCTGATAAAAAAGAATTTGGAAAAACTTTATGTATTAAAGATAAAAATTCAAAACTTATTTCAAATATGAAATCTGAAACAACTGTTTGGATGAGTCATCAAGATCAAGTTGTAAAACTTCCTGAAGGATTTGACTGTATTCAACATACTGATACATGTCCTTATGCTGGAATAGAAAATGAAGAAAAGAAAATTTATGCAGTTCAATATCATCCAGAAGTTAATCACTCAGAAGAAGGAAAAGAATTAATAAAATCATTCCTTTATGATATTTGTAATGCAAGTGGTGATTGGACAATGCAAAACTTTATGAATGAACAAATACAAAAAATTAAGCAAACTGTTGGAGATAAAAAGGTGTTACTTGCTCTTTCGGGTGGAGTTGACTCTTCTGTTTGTGCATCATTACTTTCAAAAGCCATTGGAAGCCAATTAACTTGTGTATTTGTTGATACTGGACTTATGAGAAAAAATGAAGGTGATGAAGTAGAAGAAGCCTTTAAAAATGATGAATTAAATTTTGTAAGAGTAAATGCAAAAGACAGATTTTTAGAAAAGCTAAAAGGAGTAACAGATCCTGAGCAAAAAAGAAAAATAATTGGAGAAGAATTTATTAGAGTTTTTGAAGATGAAGCTAAAAAAATAGGTCAAGTAGATTACTTAGCTCAAGGAACAATATATCCGGATGTTATTGAATCAGGACTTGGAGATGCAAAAGTTATAAAATCACATCATAATGTAGGGGGACTTCCTGATGTTGTAGATTTTAAAGATTTAATAGAACCTTTAAGGGATTTATTCAAAGATGAAGTAAGAAGATTAGGTTTAGAACTTAAAATGCCTGAATATTTAGTTTTCAGACAACCATTTCCAGGACCGGGTTTAGGAATAAGAGTAATGGGAGAAGTAACAGAAGAAAAATTAAAAATATTAAGAAATGCCGATGCAATATTTAGAGAAGAAATTGCAAAAGCAGGAGAGGATAAAAATATAAGTCAATATTTTGCAGTTATTACAAACAACAAAACAGTTGGAGTAATGGGAGACTTTAGAACATATGATTACACTCTAGCCCTAAGAGGAGTTACAACAACAGACTTTATGACAGCCGATTGGGCAAGAATTCCATATGAAGTATTAGACAGAGTTTCCGTAAGAATAGTAAACGAAGTAGAAAATATAAATAGAATTGTCTATGATATAACAAGCAAACCACCAGCAACAATCGAGTGGGAATAGAGATGGATTATATTAAATAATCATAATAAATACAATATACTTATTTTATATAAGATTAGTAATATAGAGAGGAATATAATGGCTAATTTATCAAAAATTAAGCGTGAAAAAATGCTGGAATATCTTGAAAAATTAAAAGAAATCAATAATGATGATGAAAATATTCGTGCTATTACAGAGATTGAAAATGCACTTAATGAAAAGAAATATGGACTAGTATGGGAAGAACATTCTGAAAAAGTCGATGAAATGTTGGAACATAATATTCCGATCTTTGTTGAAGATGAGAATAGAAAAATCATTGCAAACGAAGATGAACCATACAACTTTTTACTTGAGGGAGATAATCTTCATTCATTAAAGCTTTTGGAGAAAACACATAAAGGTAAGATTGATGTTATCTATATTGATCCACCGTATAACACGGGTTCAAAAGAGGAAAACTTTAGATATAATGACTACCATGTAGATAGGAATGATGCATATAGGCATTCAAAATGGTTGTCTTTTATGGAAAATTGAAATTACTTTGTGACAATATTTTTGGAGAAGAAAATTTTATTAATACAATTTCAGTGAAAATGTCTGAACCTACAGGCGTTAAAATGTCTCATGTAGGAAAGAGATTACCTAAATTAAAAGAATATATACTTTTTTATAAAAAAAGTTTAAGCTATGATGTTGAATTAGAAGAATTGAAAATACCGAAAACATCTTGGGATAGTGAATACAAAATTTTAGTTGAAGGTGTTACTAGAGAAGAATTAGATATATTAAAATCAATAATTAATAAAGAAAAGCCAACTAATGATGACATAGTTTTAGGGGATACTATTGCAAGTAATATGGTGTTTTCATCTACTAATAAATTGTTAAGTGGAATTAATAATAGAGAAGAAAAATATAAGATTCTTGTGCAAAATTCTTACAGAATATTGAGGGATGTAGCAACTAGTGTAGGAGCTAAGCTTTTAGCGGATGATAAGAAAAAGTATGCTCAGGGAGAGGCGTTTTTGATTTTAACTCCTAAGAAAAAAATTTACTTAATGAAGTCATCATATAATGAATTATCTATTCAGCCACGTTGTAAACTATTGTTTGCTGATCAGTATTTAGAATATGGCATCGGCGATTTTTGGACTGATATTAAAACAACTGGATTGGGTGATGAAGGTAATATAGAATTTTTAAATGGAAAAAAACCATTAAACTTATTAAAAAGATTGGTAAAACTTTATAAGAAAAGGGAAATAACGGTATTGGATTTTTTTGCTGGTTCTGGGACTACGGGTCATGCTGTAATGCAACTCAACAGAGAAGATGGTGGAAATCGGAAATACATTCTCTGCACCAACAATGAAAATAATATCTGCGAAGAGGTTACTTATCAAAGACTTAAAAATATTCAAGAGGAACTACCGAATAATCTGAAATACTATAAAACTGATTTTATACCAAAATTTTCTGATGACGAGGAAAGTCTCTCAGATAAGATGATGAAGCATATTAGAGAGTTAATTGAACTTGAATATGCTATCGAGCTTGATGGTAGAAAATATATTATTCTTGATGATGAAGGTAAATTAGATGAAATGATATTTAAGATTGAAAATTACGGGAAATTATTTGTTCGTTCAGGCATTTTCTTATCACGAAGCAATCTAAGAATACTTGATGAAAAGGGTGTTAGTATCATTGAAATTCCGGAATATTATTTTAGAGAAGAGTTAAAGGAGGTCGGCGAACAATGATAGATATTAAACTTAAAAACTTTCAAGATGACGCCGTTGACTTCCTATTTAGTAAAACAACAGATAGCAATTCTAAACCTAAGATTGTGATGCAGAGTCCGACAGGAAGTGGGAAGACTATTATTTTAGTTGCATATATTGAGAAGTATATTGATTTTCACAAGGATAGTGTAATTTGTTGGTTCTGTCCGGGAAAGGGAGAACTTGAAGAACAGTCTAAGAAAAAAATGGAACGCTTTGCACCAATACTAAAAACAGGGAATGTGTTCGATATTTTAAATACCGGCTTTGAAAATGCAACTACCTATTTCATTAATTGGGAGACTATTACTAAAAAAGATAATACAGCTATAAGAGATAGCGAAAGAAAAAATTTATTTGAACGAATTAGTGAAGCCCATAATCGAAACTTAAATTTCATTGTCATTATTGATGAAGAGCATCAGAACAATACTTCAAAGGCAGATGATATTATTTCAAGTATCAATGCGGAGTATGAAATTAGAGTATCAGCAACACCGAATAGGAGAGTTGTTGGTGAGTTTTATGAAATCCCAGAAGTTGATGTAATAAATGAAGGACTGATTACAAGATTTATGTATATCAATGATGGACTTGATACGGTAGAAGTCGAAAATACATTACATGAGACAGACATTTTATTGGAAAAAGCGGATGAAATTCGAAAGCAAATTGCTCAGGCTTATATTGACGAAAAGGAAGATATAAGACCTCTTGTATTAGTTCAATTTCCTAATTTGAATGATGATTTAATAGAACACGTGGAAGAAAAACTTAATTCAATGGGCTATTCCTATGAAAATAAGCTTCTTGCAAGTTGGTTTTCAGCGGAAAATAAAGAGGATAAAGATAGGAAGTCAAAGAAATTAGGGAAAATAAATATTGGAACAACAGAGGATGATAGTATAACAAAATCAAATGCAATTCCTGTATTTCTGTTATTTAAACAAGCCCTGGCGACAGGTTGGGATTGTCCGCGTGCAAAGATACTTGTTAAACTTCGTGAGAATATGAGTGAAACTTTTGAAATTCAAACACTTGGCAGACTTAGAAGAATGCCAAGAGCAAAACACTATGGTAGAGAGATTTTAGATTGCTCTTATCTCTATACTTTTGATGAAAAATATAAACTTGAGGTAATTAAAGCCGGCAATGGTTTTGAAACTCAAAGAGTATTTCTCAAAGAAGAACCGAAAAATATAAAACTGGTTAAAGAGATGAGAAACCTTGATGGTAACTATATTGATGAACAGGCTATTAGAAATAGAGTTTATGAATTTTTTAAAGAAAAATATAATCTATCTACTATAAAGAACGAAAATATTAAGATTCTTGAAAATAATAGATTTGTTTTAGGAACTGCTCTTTCAAGACAATATTTAACTGGTAAATATTCAACTTTAACCGAAATTAGAGATGAAGTTGCTAATTATAATACAATGTCAATAGAAATAAATACCCATACACACGGTATTGAACTTCAACATAATATTGATGCTATCAAAAAGCATGTTGGTCTCTCATATAATAAAACAAGTCAAATATTAAGAACTTTATTTTTAAGGGGATTTGGTAATAATAAGTTTAAACTTTTGAATTTAACTTTGAGAGAATATTATGCATTCATCATAAATAATTCTGAAATCTTAAAAAGAGATTTCATTGAATTTTCAGGACAAAGGCATGACCAATTAATGATTCTTGAGAACAAAATTGAAGAATTTAAATTTCCATTAGAAGAACACTATAGGTACGTTCCATACGAAAGATATGTAAAAGAATTAGAGAGTAATGTATATAAAGGATATAATACATCTATGATTACTGATGATTTCCGCTCGACTTCAGAAAGACTATTTGAGAAATATTGCGAGAAAAATGAAAATGTGAAGTATGTTTATAAGAATGGAGATAGTGGACAACAGTATCTATCAATTGTTTATGGAAACAATTTTGATAAACAAAGATTATTCTATCCTGACTACATTATTCAATTAAAAGATGGAACTATCTGGATTATTGAAACAAAAGGTGGAGAAAAACAAGGACAGAGTAAAAATATTGATGTTCAAATAGAAAATAAGTTTGAAGCATTTAAGCAGTTTGCGAATAAGCATAAGTATAAGTTTGGGTTTGTTAGAGATAAAAATGATGAACTGTATCTGAATAACACAGAATATGTGGACGATATGAATGATGATAACTGGGTGTTGCTTGAGGAGGTGTTTTAATAAAATGAGTTCAATAAATAGAGGATCAGAGTGGAGAAAGTGGGATTTGCATGTTCACACTGCATCATCCTTTGATTATAAGTATAAATCGAACAATGCAGATGAATTATTAGTTGAAGCGTGGAAAAGACACGGTGTTGAAGCAGTTGCTATTACGGATCATTTTTTAATTGATGCAAAAAGAATTAATAATTTGAGAGAGTTAGTAAAAGGTGAAATAACTATATTCCCAGGAGTGGAGTTGCGCACGGATAAAGGTGGTACTAATATTCATGTAATACTTATATTTGATGAAAAAATTTCTGTTGACAAATTATCGCAAGATTTTGAAGTAATTATGTTACGACAGAAAGCCAAACCATCAGAATATACGGATACTACAATATATTGGGATTATGAAGATATTAAAGAATTTGCAAAAATGCATGAGGGAATAATAAGTATTCATACAGGACAAAAATCAAATGGATTAGATAAAATGATTACAAATTCGCTAGATGTAAATATGGCTATTAAATCTGAGTATGCTGAAACTATAGATATATTTGAAGGTTCTAAAAAACAAGATATAGAAGATTATAGAAAGCATGTTTTTAAATGTATTGATGAAAGACCTGTTATAATTTGTTCGGATAATCATGATCCTAGGGCTTATGATATAACAGAGTATTTGTGGATAAAAGCAGAAAGAAGTTTTAATGGATTAAAACAGGCAATTATTCACCCTAGAGAACGCGTTTATATTGGTGAAGAACCACCTAAGATAGCGAGTTTTAGGAAAAATCCAGAAAAATATATTTCAAAATTTAAGGTGAGTAAGAGGGAGGATGCTGTAAATCCTGATAATTGGTTTGATTTTGATATAGGTTTAAATACTGGATTAACAACTGTTATTGGAAATAAAGGTAGTGGTAAAAGTGCATTTGCTGATTTAATCGGGTATATGGGTAAGTCTGAAAATGAACAACATTTTTCTTTTCTATCTAAGAATCGTTTTGCAAAAGAGGATAAAAAATTTAATTTTGATTATGAGGGAGAGATAACTTGGTGTGATGGAGAGGTATATACATCAGAAAATTTTTCTACCCTTGATGATCTGCGAGGATTTCCAGTTGTTAGATATTTGCCACAAAGATATATAGAAGAGACATGTAATAGTTTAGATAAAAAATTCCAAAATGAAATAGACAATGTGATATTTTCATATGTAGATATTGATAAGAGGAGTAGTGCTGCAAATTTAAAAGAATTGGTCGAAAACAAGCAGGCTGGGATTCTAAGAACTATAGATCAAATAAAAATTGAGTTATCTTCAATTAATGAAAAAATTATAAAACTTGAGAGAAAAAAAGCATCCTCTTATATGAAAGAATGTAAGGATAAATATAATTATTGGTTAAATGAACTGAAAAGACATGAGTCAAATAAACCTAAAGAAGTAATACAACCTAAAAACGAAGATAGTAATGAAAAAGAGCTTAATCTAATTGATGAATACAATAAAACTATTTTAGAAAATAAAGAGAAAATTAAAAATAACCAAGATTTTATTGGTGAAGAGAGAGTGTGCGTTGAAAAATTAAATAGCTTTCTAAATGAAATTGATATTGAAAAAAATAAAATTATGGAGTTAAAAGTGGAGGCAGATAGTTTATCTAAACAATATGGAATAATTCCAGAAATAGATATTTCATTGGTTGCACAATTAGATGGTATAGATAATAAGATAAAATTAGCAAATAGAAACATTAAAGAATCTGAGAAATTAGTTTCTGATTCATTTGATAGGAGTAAGTATCAAGAAGATTGTAGTTCTAAAGAAATAGAAGAAGATTATAAATTAGCAAAATCATTAGTTCACAAAAATTATATATTAGAGATAAAAATAAATGAGCTAAAAGAAACACTAGATAGACCACAACTAATTTATCAAAAATATATTGATGAATTGAAAGCTTGGGAAGAAAAAATGGAAAAAATTATTGGAGATGAACAAACTCAGTCTTCTTTGACATATGCTAAGAAGGAGTATGAATACTTAGAGGAAGTGATAGATGATGATTTAAAAAAATTGATAGAATCTAGAAAAGCAAAGATTGAAGAACTTTATAATTTGTATTTAGAAAAGAAAAAAATATTGGATGAGATATATAAGCCTATAGAGGAAAAATTAGATGTAATTCTAAGTCATATAAAAGATAAGGTTAGATTTAAGGCTTCAATATCAGTAGATCCAGAATTTTCAATTAATGTATTATCATATGTAAATCAAAGTATTCAATCTAAATATAGAGGGAAAAGTGAAGGCAAAGCGTTTGTTGATACTTTAATAAGGACATATAATATAGCGGAATTTGATGGAACATATTCGTTAATAAAAAATTTGATGGATGCAGTTTCTGAAGATGAAGATAAAGCAGATTTATTAGTGAAAAAAAGGCAAGACTTCTATGATTATATTTGTTCTTTATCATATTTAAATGTTGGTTTTTCTTTAAAAATGGGAGATAAAGAGCTCGAACAATTATCACCAGGAGAAAAAGGATCGGTTTTATTGATATTTTACTTAGCTTTAGACCAAGAAGAAAAACCTTTAATAATAGATCAACCTGAAGATAACTTGGATAATCAGTCAGTGTTTGATAAGTTGGTTCCATGTGTCTTAGAGGCTAAAAAGAATAGACAAGTAATAATTATAACTCATAATCCTAATTTAGCTATTGCTTGCGATTCGGAATTGATTATTTATAGTGAAAATACAGGAAATCATATTGAGTATATCTCTGGTGCAATTGAAGATGATAACATTAAAGATAAAATTGTAGATATTTTGGAGGGGACAATGCCAGCGTTTGAATTGAGAACTTCAAAGTATAGAGGGATTCATTTTTCACTTAGGAATTAATATCCCAATTTTTGGAACTGGGACTGGGATGGGCAAAATAATCCGAAAACAAGCTTAAATTTAACGAATTTCCCAATATGTAATATACGAAAAGCCTTTATTTTGAACACTTTTGAATGTGGTGAACACTATAAAAAGAAGAGTGGGAATAATATTAAAAAAGAAATATTTTGAGGAAAATTAATGGATATTAGTAAAGATAGAATTCGTATTAGAAATTCTGTTATAACAGATTGTGAGCAACTTGCTGAATGGTGGAATGATGGTAAAGCTATGGCTCATGCTGGATTTCCAAATGGATTAGGTATAACTTTAGATAAAATCAAGAGTCAAATTTTACAAGAAAGTGATGAAAATGGACGTACACTTATAATTGAATATGATAATATGCCAATAGGAGAAATGAATTACCGAAATATACAAGATTACAAAGCAGAAATTGGCATTAAAATATGTAATTCTAGCTATCATGAAAAAGGACTGGGGAGAGTGATTTTAAGTCTTTTTATAAAAGAACTGTTTACTATGGGTTTTAAAGTTATCATTTTGGATACAAATGTTAATAATAAAAGGGCTCAGCATATTTACGAACTATTAGGATTTAAAAAAATAAGAATTAATTCTGATTCATGGAAAGATCAATTAGGAAATTTACAGTCATCTATTGATTATGAATTAATAGAAGATAATTTTAACGATTATTCTTAAAGTATAAAAATTAAATAGTATTAATAGAAATAATATAGAGAAAATTAATAAAATT
>OGYO01002292.1_pt1 | contig 10261 bp, 11 predicted proteins | sample 1576561 | NCBI WGS metagenome assembly OGYO01 (sample SAMEA3541507, study PRJEB24748) | human gut metagenome | biome: human gut; feature: human-associated habitat; material: faeces | place: China | collected 2012 | reverse complement strand
ACTCGTCAGAGTCTCCGCCTGCTGTCTTTTGGCTCCAAAAGACCTTGCTTGCCAACGCTATGGCTGCTTTTTGTGTAATTGTTCAGCGCCCAAAAGCCGTAGCCGGTGGATTGCGTTCTTGGCTAATATTATCGAAGGTGGCTTCCGTCTTGGCTCTCTCATCATGTTTCGCTATAATTAGCTCTAAACCGCATCCGCATTTTGCAACATCGTCGCTAAACCAGTTTACCTTTTTAGTAGACCTTATTTGTGTTTACAAATGGTCTGGCGGCTTATCTCCGTTTCATTGCGGCCTTAACAGTTAATCTTATAACAAGGTGTTGCCGCAGAGTTTTACTTCTGCAACAACACCTTGTTTTACACGGTTTTTTTCAGACGTTGTCGGAATCCCATCTGAACGAAAGGATGCTGACAGTAATGCAAACCACAGTGATGGCAAGCAGTACAAGGATTTGCGTTCCGAAGTTCAACAGGGATTTTCCAGCCCATGCTCCCTTCATCATTTCAACAGCGTGGGTCAGGGGTATGAATTTAGCAATGCTCTGGACAGTATCCGGCATGGTCTCGATTGGGATCGTCGCACCGGAAAGGAAGAGCATAGGGAAATAAACAACATTTGCTATCGCCGTTGCTGCCTTTGAATTGTCGATTACGCTGGCGATCACAAAGCCCATGGAAAAGATGCAGAGCACACCAAGCAAAAAAGCAACCGCCACATTCAGTAGATTCGCAGGCAAGGCCGCCGAATATCTCAGTCTGGCGATAATCACAAGCAGTATGGCTCCAATAACCGTCATCAGCAGATTGACAACAATCTGGGCAACAATAATCTGAGCCGGGGTTGTCGGTGTTGCTTTGAATCTCTTCAATATCTTTTTTTCCCGGTAACTGGTCAGCGACAGCGGCAGGGACATGATGCCTGTCACACAGAAAATCATGCAGATGTAGGCGGGAAGCGATGCATCTACCGTTCCGAGTCCGTCGAACATTGGCGTAGGATTGTTACCGTAGATTTCTCCGAATAGTATGAGGAAAAGAGGCGGGAAAATCAAGGTAAAGAAGATGGTTATAAAGTTTCTGAAAAAACATTTGAACTCAATATTGATCCATTGCAGTTGAGACTTCATCCCTTCTTCACCTTCTTTCCGCCGTTCTTCTTTGCAGCTTCTTCTGCAGCACTGTCCTCCAGAGATTCTCCAGCGTATTTGAAGAAGATGTCCTCCATACTCGGTCGCTTTACTTCGATATGCCGTATCACCGCACCGTTCTTTTCTGTGAAGCCGTACAGCCTTGACAGGATTAGCTCAGCGTTGCCCTCAACAAAGTATTTGTTTCCGTCTTTTTTGCAGTCTGTCGTTTCCCCCCAGCCACCGATGGTATTCGGATTCAACTCCTTATCACATTCAAAGGAAATTATATCCGGCACACCGGCGTTCTCAATCAGGTTCGACAAAGAATCCAGTGCGGCAATCTCGCCCTGTCTTACAATGGCAACACGGTCACACAGATATTCCACTTCTTCCATAAAGTGCGTGGTCATAAAGACTGTGATGCCTCTTGTCTTCAGGCTTTTGATTTTTTCCCAAATATCCCTTCTAGACTTTGGATCCAGTCCCGTTGTGATTTCATCTAAGAACACAATCTCGGGATTAGCCATCAGCGCAAGGATAATCGACAACTTTTGACGTTGTCCGCCGGACAACTTGCCGATGTAGGAGTTCTTCTTCTCCGTCAGATCAAACTCCGCCAGCAGATCGTCAAAACTGGCGGCGATTGGATAGAAGCTGGCAAAAAGTTTTCCAATCTCGTTTACTTTCACCTTGTCAGGATAGGTCGTTTCCTGAAGCTGTACACCAATTCTTTTATACAGTTCAGTTCTATTGTGCTTTGGGTCAACACCCAAAACACTTATAGTGCCTTTGTATTTGGTACGAAGTCCTTCGATGCATTCTATGATAGTGGTCTTTCCGGCACCGTTTGCACCGATCATCCCGAAAATTTCCCCTTTTTCAACGTGAAAGGAAACACCCTTTACTGCGTGTTTGTCCTTGTATCGGACATCCAATCCTTCAACGGTTACAGCCATACCTGTCTCTCCTTTATGATTAGTAGCTTTTTGTGACTCAATCCAAAGACATGTGCTACACCAAAGTAGACGCTTTGGAAAGGTATATTCATCCTGCCACATAGGGAGTTCCAGAAAGCCCCCATTGCAGATCTGATAAGCTTCAGAAACGCCTTTTCGCTGTCTGCACTTTTATCAGTTCAGTTGTGTGCATAAAGGTATATCCGAACAACTTTATTATACCATACTCTGCACCTTTCTGCAACTTTTCTATGTGTCATTCACGACAATTGCATGAGTTACAAATTTGTGAACATCTTATGAAAATGGCGACGTTTCGATTCCCCATGATTGAGAGTATTTGTGGAAATACGAACTAAGCACACGCCGCATAGCCAACGGAACGGTACGCAGACCGTTTTCTGCGGTTGCTTTTACCTTTCTGTTCACAAAATATTTACTCATGCAATTGTCGTGTGTGTCATTGCCGTGGCACCTACTTTTTCAGATAAAAGATGACGTACATTTCATGACAGATAATAGCAGGAATAATGCTATTTGTTATCACAATCATCAAACAACCTGCGAACGAAATCGCTAGTGCACCGACTGCCATGGCAACAGCCTGCTTCACTTTTTGTGTACACACAACCTGCTCGATTATAAACAGGGCTGCAACAATCATCATCATTACCGGCAGCGGAATCCAGTCAAATCTCTTGAGAAGCACAAAAAAGATAATACATCTAAAGAAAAGCTCCTCAAACAGTGCTGCGCTTGTTGGATACAGCATTCTTATTTTTCTAGGAAGATTAAAAGACACTTTAACCCAATTGATTTCGCTAATTACTCTGTACCAATTCACATCGCTTTTAAGCAGGGAGCAGACTAAGAGTAGAACTGATGATACCTCCAACTGAAGAATAAATCCAGCAAGCGTGAAGAGAATAGTATCAGATATATGGATCGGAATCAACAAGTCTATTGGATTTATTCCGTATATCACGCTGCCAAGAACAATTCCGAGGAGACCTTCAAGCAGATAACTGAGCCAGATGATATAAAACCTGATTTTATCCTGAGGCGCACGACAATGGCTCATCATACGCAGGGAGAGCTTGTTGACCGTTCTGCTTTTTGCCAGCACTTCCACTGATCTGCCCCAGACTGCGGAAAACAGAGTAGCTGCAATCAGGAAAACGGCAAGATCAAAATATTTATTCATTCTTTCTCCTCCTGCCCAGTATTTCCAATCGCTCAGGCTTGCGAAGCCACAGGAGGGTATAATTTTGAACACAGTGCGCAATAACGGGAATCAGTATATTATAATCAAACAGAAGATAGAGGAGAACAAAAACGCATCCGCTAAACATCTTTTGAATAAGTGCGAACAATCCCCATTGCACGTGATTCAGTGCAAAAACAGATATAGCAATTACCACGATAGCTACCGTCGGGAATTCCAGTCCAAAGAGAATGTTTATAACCGCAGTTCTAAAAACCAGCTCTTCCAGAATCACAAACACTCCGATGAACACGACATCCCACATATCAGCTTTCTGGGTATCACTATAGACCGAATGAACGGAGAGTTTGAAAACCCATTGTCTTGTGAAAAAAAGCGTAAGCAAAACCCCCGCAAGATATTCAATGCAGATACATACTATGCCTAAGACAGTCGCCGTCATAATTCCCAATACATCCAGTCGTATGCGAACCCATTCCGGATGTACAATTCTGGCAAGAACTGCGACGGCGAGGATAGTACTGTATGAGATAATCAATCCCAGATAGCTTGTGCTTATTTTTTTCCTCTTTATCGCTCCGGAAAGGAAATAAGATACATTCACGCCCAATCCAATCGGTAAGCACAGCATTGCCAGAATCATCGCCGTTTTAAGGGACTGGATGGGGTAAGCCATTTTTTATTCCTCCAAATTCTTGCATACGGGGGTGGTTACTGTACGGGAAACTTGGCAAACACATCTGAACCAGTTCCGGGAAAAAAGTTCTGACAACTTTCCATCCCTTATTGTGAACTTCAGGAGGAGTGATATCTAGATAAACTCCGTATTTGGATTTCTTTCTTAATTTAGACAGAATATCGGATATCTCTTCTTCTGCAGAGCCTCTCTCCTGCGATTCCAGCGCACTTAATAGCACCTTATCTTTACACCAAGTATAGAAGAACTCTTTTTTTTCTTGATAGTTTTCCGTGCTCGCCCAAAGAGAAACATTGGTATCAAGATTGTTATAATTGTTATTTGTCACCTTCTTCAGATACAGATGTGGCATCAGAAGAGGGCCGTTGGTTGCAAGATAATAAATTGCGAGTGCTTCCAGCAGGGCTTTGTATAATGCCTTGATAGGACTCAGATCCGTCTGACAGCCAACGACAACAGCGGGTCTTTTGCCGTTGTTGCTCAAAAGGGCAACACCCACGGAATAACCAGGCATATCCGGTAACGAGTATTCAAACGGGAATATTTCACAGTCAATGTCCCCGACAATACTGTCAATCAGATCTAGAAGGTTTTCATTATCAACAATAATTTTCCTTGCGTAGGTTTTCGCATACCAGCCGATACAGAAAGCATCTGCTTCAACTGACTCCATCAAAGCCGATTTCAGAGCGTTCATCAGCGTGGCATGGGCTGCGGTACCCTTTGAGAAACCTGGAGAAAAAAGCATTTCGCCCGTCGCATTCTTAAAGCCGGTAAACATAAGTTGCGCTGGGATATATATATATCTGTCCTTGTCGAAAACACTTGAACATTTGATCCAACTTATTGGATCATCCTTTGTGATCGGGCGTATGGGTGTATTGGATGCTAGTTTTTTGTAGTCTTCATCCGAATACATCATCATATATTTCCAAGGCATGGATTCCCCATAATCCTGGATAGTGTTGTAGCTGGCTCGCACTTGCTTATCCTGATAGTATCCATTTGCAAGCAGCAACGCATAACGCTCAATGCCTTCGCCTAGAAGGCGTACCATTGCTTCTTCAAAATGTACTCCATATCCAGACAAGTGGTGGTTTATCTCTGCACACTCATCAATGACGGCCTTCTGATATGCCGGCATATTTGCGGTACACACTGATATTTTGGGAGTGTATTTCCCTTGCGATGACGTTAGAATCTGCGATTCCATTATGCCATAGTGCTGCCCGCAAAGGGTTAAAAACTTATTCTTCAGAACCGTATTGGACGGATAATATTTCAACATCATTTTATCCCCTTTATATCAATTCTATTTTTTCAAGAATCGTATCAACCAGCTTTTTGCTTGAAGTGTACATTTCATCAATCTGCGCCTTGGCAATTGTCCCGCAGGCAGGACAGTACGGAACCCTCAAAATATCCTCAACCTGAAGCTCCATAACCGGAACGTAGGTATTCAGAGCTCGACCTGCAAATTTTGATTTCCCTATTGCGCTGATTGTAAGTCCCTCAAAAATGGCGGTTGAAACGGCAGACGAAAGAAGGGGGGTGTAATAAACCGCATTCTTATTAATCTTTTTGCTTCTTGTTGAATCAATAAACCTTCTGTAAACCGGATGATCCTGTATTCTGGCGAATATTCTCTGTTCCATGCACTCAAAGCAACCTGTTTCCGGAGGCTTAATCGTAAACACCGATGTGAACGGGCCGTCCAGCAGCGCCATGGAAAGAGGCTTGCTCAGTTCAATCAAAGCTCTATTGAGACTCCTCATAAAGCTGACATTTAGTTTGCCAACTCCACCAACAATACAGCAGTAGGGAGCAATGATATCGCAGATTTTTGCCAAGTCATTCTTTGTCGTGCAACCGTCAAATCGTGTAACCACATCAGAATTGAGAATGACCGAATATTCCTCGTCCGTCAGTATATGAATCGGCAGTGAAACGGATTCGCACAGCCTGGCTGCCTCTTTCTTTATGATGACGTTGTCGCTGAAAAACAAGATCGGATTCAGGTATACATCATTCTGCAATCCAACGGCTTCATAAGTGCCGTTGATCAAATCATGCAGCAGTTGTGTGGTATTGCTTCTCTCGGCATCAACAATATAGCACTGTTCCTTGAGTCCTGTTACCATACTCAATATTCCTTCCTTTTCGGCTGAAGAAATACTGTATTTTTGCATATACTCATCAAAATCCACTGCCTTTCCAGCATCCAGATCGCTGAAGGCGGCAAAAACCAGATCCTTGACGGCTTCACTTTCTGCTTCAAGGGAAAGAATTGCTTCCTCATAATTCCATACACCTTTTCTAATGCGGATTTCATTGACCTGATTGTTGAAAACAACAGCACTGTCGGATAATGCGTAACGAATGATCGACATAACAGCTCCTCCTTTTATTTACCAATAATCGTAACGTTTACTATATTCTTGGTCAGTCCATCGATTTCTAAAAAGTTTTCGCACTTATACTTCTCAAAACCACCAATGTCGCAGGACGCAATCCCTTCAGCCGTGCATGTCAGTTGAATGTTCTCTGAAATCTGACCAACCTCGACCATAGCAAAATCGTAAGCCATGTCCGAGTATTTTCTTGAATTGTTGTAAAGAGAATAAACATAGAAAATAATAACATTGATTTTTTTCTGCTCAATATTTATGCCCCATTCGGCAACGTGGTTTATATCATCTTCCAGGTTGCCGTCAAGCTTTTTCACCAGTCTTATGGAATGCTCAAGGGGAAGATAATAATAGACGCCATCATCGACATCGTTTACATTTCTCAGCACCATATACAGCGTAATCGGGAATAGTCCGCCGCCCGACGGTGCCGATCTTAGCGTAGCATTGCAATTGTCACCAAGCGTATTCAGCGCCAGTGGATCTTTTTCTCCTGACTGCAGAGTCAACTCTCCTGTGACTCCATCTGCGTAATACAGAATTGTTGACAAGTCTTCGATTGTCATTGCCGCGTCTGTCATTTTCCGTATGCTGCGGCGGGCGCGGATGGCTGTGCCCAAGGGCATTTTGATATGTTTGTATTTTGGCAGCTGTATTGTCAAATTCTTGTGCTCAAGTTCTTCTTTTTCCGCCAGTATGCGCTGAACTATGCTGCCTCGAACCGAAAAGGAAGAGTAGCCCATTACACCGTAAGACAGCCCCATATCCATGGAGCTTCTTTTTCTATTCATCAAATAAGTTTCGCTGAGAAAATGTGTCTTAGCAAGCAGGCTACTTGAATAGCACGCCTCCGGTATTTTTACCACTGTTGTGTCAATATAGTTTGATATAGCGATATTGCTTGTGAAATCATATATTGCAAGCAGTCCCGGAGTTTCATTCTCCTGAAACTCCTCCAATGTCATTTTCTTTTGCATTACGAATTCTCCTCGTATATAAGTTTCATAGTTAAGGCAAAAACCGCACAATTGAAAAATGTGTGGCGGAATAGCCAACTAGCAGCAAAATAGCTAACGTTCCTCAGGTATTTTGCTCGCAGAGGCATGCTGAACTAGATTGCCAACCAGGGTCTGTCGGACAAAGTCAAATTTGCCAGCACAAACAGGATAATGATGTTTCTCTTCCCGTGGTTTTCCGGCAAGCCTTTTCGATTTAACTACTTGGTCGCTCTTCAAATATCAGATCAATCTCTTTAATATGACCATACCCATCCATCAATACAGGAATCCAGCCGATGTAGCGGAGACCTTTCTCTGCTGATTTGTTGATGACCCTATGGTGATCATCAAAAGCCACTTTTGCCCCTCCCGCCGAAGTGACGCAGATGACCCTTTCAAAAACATACTTTTCCATAAATCTCTCCTTTCTACCGTTTTTTATAGCTGTGGAGATCAAATTCTCTTCTGAAATGAACCTCCCAAATCGGCAGTCTTCTGATACAGCCTCTGTTTGTCGTACTGACCGATCTTTTCTGATTCCAGTAATTCCAATAATTAAGTACTTTCTTTTTCTCTTCTTCCAACAAGCAGGACAGGACATCCTGAACAATTTCGTATATGCAGATCGGCTGCTCGTCCGTTAATGACAAACCTCCTTCCAGTTTGATACTGAGGCAACCTCCCCTGCAGGATGTTCTGTACGGGCAGCTTGCGCATCTCCCTTCCAATCTGTCGATTCTTATAGAATCCAGCAGATCGTCATATTTTTTTCTAAGTGACAGGATATTGTCGTATGATGAATAAGTTTCAGTGGGCATTTCAAAGTAATGAGGTAGAACCGGACATCCGATAAGCGTAAGATCCGGATTCAGCGCCACATAAGCTTTTGAGCCAGCACCGCACGGCTTCGTTAAATGGATATTCAACACATCTTCGTCAAAAACAATTGGCTTACGTTTTACTTCCAGAATGTCATATTTGTCCAGTACAACACGAGTAATCGTGTTCAGAAGCACTGTAAATGTCTCTTTATTTGTGTTGTATCCCGTCCCTTTGTATACTCTGTACACGGGTGTATATCTGATAAAAGCGGCATTATTCGCATACGCGTAGTCCGCCAGATTGTTTACTTCTTGGATGTTATGATTCGAAACTGTCATTCCTAAGCCGAACATAGCATTGTTCTCCTTCAGAAGTTCCACGGATTTCTTGACTCTTTCCAGTCCATCTATTCCCGTTAGTTTTCTATATTTCTCCGCATCTAGCGTGTGCAAACTGACTCTTGTAATCACATTTTTATTTCTGATAAGCGCTGCATATTCTTTATCAATCGTTAGTCCATTGGTAGTTACATTAATTAAAAAACCTCTTTGTGCAGCGTACCTGATAACATCAAACAATTCATCATACAAAAAAGGTTCACCGCCAGACAGCGACAAGTAACGATACCCGTTTTCATGCAGTTCGTCTAGGAACTCATTAATCGTTGCAATATGCAGCTTTTTACAAATGCCGTTCTGATTCCATGCGCCGCAGAAGGAGCACTGCATATTACAACTGTCTGTTAAAAAGAACTCAGCATTCATATATGCTACCTCATAGTATTGAGAGTCGCCCGTATTCGCTTGTTTATACAGGCGACCCTCACTGTCATTTACCACGCACAAGTGGATAACGTGGCAGTGGTGCAAGTCGCACAGTAAGTACAGCCACAGCCGTACGACCGACAGAAGTTGCACCGACCTTACTGGAAAACCTCAACATATCAGTAGCCTCCTTTCATGAAAAATTAATCAATGCAGAAAAGCTGCAATGACTGATATGAAAATGATCGCAAAGCGGTCTCACATATACACAGTCTTTGTGGGAAAGCTTCCTCGTGTTGTTTCAGGACATTTGCAGTTTCTGCTTTGTCATTTATGCCATAGGTTGGCAATGCAGAAAACAAGAAAACTCAATGTCAACAGGCTGGAAGCATGTTTCGCAATGAAACCCTCCTGTGTGTATTTTGTTGAAGTATCGGCATTGACCGTATCTTCTGAATCCATGCTGCTAAATTTTTTGGATTGTCATAGGTGCTTCTTGTTTACCATGAAACTTGGGCGGAAAAATCATATGTGCCCCAAGTATTTCTTGGTTCCCTTAACGAATCTATGCCTAAACAATATCAATCACCATTATGCATATTTATGCAGCATGTGGCTTTGCGGAGTGTGCATAAAAGCACAGAACGACGTACTTAACCTTCACGCAATTTATGTAGAAAAACGGCCAGTCCATTCTCTTGTAGGAACTATTCACCATTTTTCAACAATAGTATACATAAAACTGAGCACGAAGTCAATGCATAAATATGTATTATATCACGAATATATAAATATATTATTCACGACGAGCGACCCTTTCATTCCCTTAGCAACTTATAGAACACTGAGCAACTTACGCCGATCCGCTTAGCTATATTGATACAGGTCGATCCCTGTTTTTGCAGCTCTGTCTCCAAGTTTCATAAAATCCTTCGGTTCATCTGTTCACATTTGCAATTGCAGTTATCTCTATTGACCACAAAAGCTTGCACAACTTAGCATTGACGCCTCTGTGAAAAATCAATATAATACTAATAGGAGTTAATACTGCGCCGAAGATTTGTCAATAAATAGAGAAACTCTTTGAAGAATTTTGTTGCAAACTAAGCCTGCATCCGATACATAAATAACTTTAGGAGATACGTATGTCACTTACAAACCGTACGCTCATTCTGTTCAAATACTTTTGGGAGACCACGGACGAAGCGCACCCGGTCTCCCTTGCGGACATATCCGCCCATTTGACGGAACACGGCATCAC
>OGYO01002290.1_pt1 | contig 10264 bp, 12 predicted proteins | sample 1576561 | NCBI WGS metagenome assembly OGYO01 (sample SAMEA3541507, study PRJEB24748) | human gut metagenome | biome: human gut; feature: human-associated habitat; material: faeces | place: China | collected 2012 | reverse complement strand
CTTCACGTGAAGAACCTGCGGTTTTATAAGTCCCAGCCGTGGACGTTTACAGACACGCTGCTCTTTGGCTTTTTTGCCGAGCTTGACGGCAGCGACAAAATTACCGTGCAGGAATCCGAACTGGCCGAAGCCGCATGGCATCTGCGCAGCGAACTGCCGGAGGATCATTCCAACATCAGCCTGACCGGCGAAATGATTGAGCAGTTCCGTCTGGGAAAGCTGTAACTACGCACCCTTTCAACGAAAAAACGCCAATGCCCAATGCGGCACTTTTACGTGCCCTTCGGGGAATTCATTCATTTGCACATTCAAATCTCCACCGCCGCTTTCATCTCTTTCACATATTTTTCGACTTCCGGAATACATTCTTTTCCGTACTTCGCTACAATTTTTACAATCGCAGATCCTACGATGGCTCCGTCTGATACGGATGCCATTTTTTTTGCCTGTTCCGGGGTGGAGATACCGAATCCGATGGCAGCCGGGATATCATTTACTTCTTTCACCATTTCTACCATTTTTGCAACATCCGTTTTAATCTCACTTCGAACGCCGGTTACACCAAGTGAAGATACACAGTAGACAAATCCTTTCGCTTCTTTTGCAATCATACGGATGCGTTCGTGGGAGGTCGGTGCCGCCGCGAATGTCCGCACCCATGGAATTGAGGAAGTTGGCAAGGTCGACGATGTGCGGCTCGCGCGCCGCGTTCTCGATCACGGTGCGGCCGCGCGCAAGCGTCGCCGCGATGATGATGTTCATCGTCGCGCCGACGGAGACCTTATCCAGATATACCTTTGCCCCATGCAGGCGGCCGTCGGGCGTGTCGGCATAGACAAAGCCGTTTTTCACCTCGACGTTTGCGCCCATCGCGGTCATGCCCTTGATGTGCTGGTCGATCGGCCGGACGCCGAAGTTGCAGCCGCCGGGCATGGTCGTCTTGGCCGAGCCGAAGCGGCCGAGCATCGAGCCGATGAAGTAATACGACGCGCGGATCTTGCGCATCAGGTCATACGGCGGCTCGGTGAAGCGCACCTGGGTGCAGTCGATCTCGACGGCGGAGGGGCTGAGGTATTCCACCCGCGCGCCCAGCCCCTGCAGGATCTTCAGGAGCATATCCACGTCGCTGATCTGGGGCATATTCTCGATCCGGCAGACACCGTCGACCATCAGCGCTGCCGGGATGATCGCCACGGCCGCGTTTTTCGCGCCGCTGATCTCGATCTCCCCGTGCAGGGGTCTGCCGCCATGTATCACATATCTATCCAAACTATTTGACACCTCTCATGCTGCGAAGGCAGAGCGCTGCCGCGCATCTGCAGCCGCTTCTGGCCGCACTTCGTGCATAGCTTGCCCGATTTTAACGGAACCTAACAACGGATTATAGCATGGTTTTTCCGGAAAAGCAATCACAACCCGCCAGATGCCGCTTCTCCGCGCTCCCGCGCGAGCAAAAGCTGCGTTTTCAGCAGCGCAACAGTCGTTTTCCCGTCACAGAGTTCACCATCCAGCGCCATCTGCACAAGTGCACCCAGTGGGTAGCGCTCCAGATTCAGGAACTCTCCGGGATCGAGATGCGCCGCGCCGTGGTGCAGATCGCGCGCAAGGTAAATGTGCAGCACCTCCTGCGAGTAGCCGGGCGAGGTGAAGTTCGCGCCCAGATACTGCAGCCGTCCCGCGCTGAGTCCCGTCTCCTCCGAGAGCTCGCGCGCCGCCGCCCGCTCCGGTGCTTCCCCCGGTTCGAGCTTGCCGGCCGGCAGCTCGAGCAGCGTGCGCGAAAACGGATAGCGGTACTGCCGCACGCACCAGACCGTGCCGTCGGCCTCGAGCGGCAGCACCGTCACGCCGCCCGGATGCTCCACGACCTCGCGCTTGGCCGTGCTGCCGTCGGGGAGGCGCGCCTCGTCGAGCCGGACGTTGACGATCACACCGTGGTAGCTTGTGACGGTCTTGAGTTTTTCTTCGATCAGTTCCATGAACCACCACTCCTTCTTCTCTGGCATGATACCATATTCCCGGACGGAATGCCATATATTTTGAATAGTACGCGGCGTCTGCCGACGCCGAAAAGGAGGTGCTGCTCATCGCAAGACCCGTTTCTGACCCGCCGCGCCGGTTTCGCTTCGGCTCGTTTGCCGACCTGACCGCAGCGCTCGGCTGCTGCCCCGAGGGGATCGACTCGGACGTGGTGTACATAGCCGGCGGCTGGGAGCTGTTCACACGCGCAGAGGATGCGCTGCTGCCGAACGCGATGTTCGAGTTCGGCGAGGCGCTTCCGTGCAGCGGACAATTGTATGCGCACATCCGCGAACACGGCGACGTCATCGTCCGGCACAGCGCCGTCGAGACACTTCGGCGTTATTTCTGCTGATTTCGCTCTTTTCATTTGCCGCCGGATGTGGTAAACTATATCCACGATTTCGCACGAAGGAGGTCCCCGCCATGCCGAGAGCCAAGGGCGTCAAGCAGGTCGCGGCCAACCGCAAGGCCCTGCATGACTATTTCGTGCTCGAGCGGTTCGAGGCCGGTGTGGAGCTCTTCGGCACCGAGGTCAAGTCCATCCGCGCGGGCACGGTCAATCTGAAAGATTCGTTCTGCACCGTGAAAAACGGGGAGCTGTTTGCCTACGGCATCCACATCAGCCCCTACGAGCACGGCAGCATCTACAACCGCGACCCCGACCGGCCGAAGCGTCTGCTCATGCACCGGCGGGAGATCACGAAGCTCTACGCCCGCACCAAGCAGGACGGGCTGACGCTCGTGCCGCTGTCGCTGTATTTCAAGGACAGCCGCGTGAAGGTGGAGCTCGGACTGTGCAAGGGCAAAAAGCTCTACGACAAGCGCGACGCCGATGCGCAGCGCAGCGCCAAACGCGAGATCGACAGAACGATAAAGGAGAAAAATTACTGATGAGCAATCCGATTGTCACCATTGAAATGGAAGACGGCGGCATCATCCGCGCCGAGCTCTACCCGGAGATCGCGCCGAACACCGTGCGCAACTTTGTCAGTCTGGTCAAGAAGGGCTTTTATGACGGCGTGATCTTCCATCGCGTCATCCCCGGCTTCATGATCCAGGGCGGCGACCCGACCGGCACCGGCATGGGCGGCCCGGGCTACTGCATCGAGGGTGAGTTCACGAGCAACGGCTTCAAAAACGACCTCAAGCATACCCGCGGCGTGCTGTCCATGGCCCGCGCCATGGATCCGAACTCCGCCGGCAGCCAGTTTTTCATCATGCACATGGACGCCCCGCACCTCGACAAGCAGTATGCCGCGTTCGGCAAAGTGACCGAGGGCATGGACGTGGTCGACGCCATCGCGCGCACCCCGCGCAGCATGTTCAACGACAAGCCCACCCACGAGCAGAAGATGAAGACCGTCACGGTCGAGACCTTCGGCGAGGAGTACGCCGAGCCGGAGACCTGCTGAGGGAACAAACACATCGGCAGTTTCGTCTGAAGATTCAGAATGCGTTCCTGCCTGCACCGCGCTCGCGGTGCAGGCGGCTGACGCACCCGACATCCTGGGGATGTACCGGTTTCGACGGGGGTGTGGAGGCAGGAATAGCGGGCGGCGGCGCCTGACCGCCATAAAACGGGCATCTTATAAATTAAAGAACAACAACGAAACTGTTCTTCTCGCTGCTTAAATAGCGAGCGTTCCCGCCGGGAGGACCACGACCCGGCAGCGGAGCGTCGACGAGTGGTGAACGTGTGCACACTAAGCTTTGCGCGTGCCATGCATCATGAAGCTACCGGACTGACAGGCTTGCCGGTTTGCCTGTCCTGAAGGGAACCGGGACGTTCGGCGTCCCGAAAAAACCTGCTGCGCCCGGAGAAGTTCCTGTTTAAGCGCTTTCGGACGGGGGTTCAACTCCCCCCATCTCCACCAAAATGGTAAAAACCAGCAATCCATTGGGATTGCTGGTTTTTTCTTTGTTTATCATTGCTGTGCGGCCTTCCTTTGCGGCCGCGCGAAGCGCAAAGACCGCAGGCTTCACCGCCCGTGGCCTTTCGGTCCTGCAAATATTCGTACTGTAACAACACCCTAGCAGAAATATCGCACTTCCTCCCCCTAACGCAGGTGGGCAATTGCCCTGAAACGATGTCCGCCTCCGAACCGAAAAGCGCCCCGATTAACGTTCTCTGTTAAAATCAATAGGTCGTTCCAAACGTAGAATCAAACAAACCTTGCAAGTTTATTTGACTTTTACTGTTTCAAAGAACAGCAAAAAGTCCACGACCCATTATGACTTCTATTTTCCTATTTGTACACAAAGAGTTGAAAAGCAGCCGCTTGAGTGCTATTATTTGTAAGGCACGCATGCCAGCAGTTCAGAAAGCTCACGAGGCAAAGTCGCCAACGCCCCCCTGACATCTGATAAGCGCATCGCAACACGCAGCTGCAAAGGAGTAACAGTCATTGAAAACAGACGATCTTATTGTGGCAATGGCAATTATAGGAGTCGCCGCAGTCGTAAGTTTGGGTTGCATCTTATATAGTTTATTACGCAATCCATTTCAATACCCTTATTTTGTTTGGTGGTTCGATGTTTCTTATAAGAGGAACGTTGATATAATGGATTGTATTGACAGCTTTTTATGTAACGAGCAAAACTGGCACGCATTGAAGCAACATGAGCAGTCCATCAAGCAGTGGAAACACGACACTGAGAATTATCTGCAAACATGTATACTAAAGAAAAGGCGTGTCCGACAATATCAAGAAGTTTTAGACGACAACAGAGCATTCCGTTTTGGAACAAGCAGAAATCGAACCCATTATAAGCAGCAAAACTATGTAAAAACGGCTTACAAAATACCAACAGCGGAATCGATAATGGCAGTAAGTTGGCCTTGGCTTATAAATCGTCATGCACAGCTGGAGGAGATTGGCTTCGAAGCAACGCTGAAAGAGTATCACAGCAAAAACCAGCGAAAGCTGATGACGAAGGCGCTGCGGAAAGAAATCATGAAGCGCGATCGTTACACTTGCCAAATGTGCGGAAAGTTTATGCCGGATGAAGTTGGACTGCATATTGATCACATCGTTCCGATTGCAAAAGGCGGCAAAACAGTCCCGTCCAATTTACAGGTGCTATGCTCAAAATGCAATGGGACTAAGGGCGCTAAAACGCACTAAAAAGATACCATCCAAAAAGCGAGATCATCGCGGCAACTGAAGCAGGCTTTTGTGGCGGAGAAGAACAGCATATCTCGACTTATTTCTCCATCACCGCCCGGCGGGCTTTTTCACGCAAGCCGAAACCAAGCTGCGTATTTTCCGTCTGAATGTGCAAGACGCTGTACCTGGGAGCGGCGGCAAGAATTAAGACTAATTCAGGTATCATTGGCTGTTTTTTCTGCACAACCCTGCTATAATGTTTCCACACAACAATGCGTCTTTAGGAGAACAGAGCAAATGGCAAGCACAGAACCATCAATGACCGAACAGCATACATGCAGCGCGGCGGCTCTGCCGGAGAGAGCCTTTCTTCCGGCCGGACCGCAGTGTCCCGGACGCCATCCGGAAAGCGGCGCCGCAGGATCTGCAGGCGCTCTTTTCTGCGCCCGTGCGCTTGTGGCACAAGCTGCCGCGGTGTGTAAATACACGCAGGAGGGCTGCTGATATGGAGCTTTCTTCGTTGTTCCTCGCGGGAAAAGGGAGCGCCCTGACCTCCTTCTTCTCGACGGCATTTCTCGTCGTGTTCCTGCCGTTTTGTCTCGTGGTGTACAGTCTCATGCCGCGGCGCGGGAAAAAATACTTCCTGCTCGCCGCCGACTGCGCCTTTTTCTGGCTGATCAGCGGCAAGCTGCTCGTATACCTGCTTCTGACGGCGCTTTCGATGCACTACTTCGGACTGTGGCTGGACAAAATACAGTCGGAGACGAAGCTTCTGCTCGCACAGACGGAAAAAGCCGAGCGCAAGACCGTGCGCAAGCGGCAGCAGGCCGTGCAGCACCGGATCCTTTTGCTGGCCGTCATTCTGCACATCGGCGTCCTGTTCGTGCTCAAATATTCCGGCTTTGCCGCGACGAATGTCAACACGCTCCTGGCGCACCTGCACATTCCTGTGCAGCTGGCGATCCCGAAGTATGTGATGCCGATCGGTATCTCCTTTTTCACGCTGCAGGCGCTGTCCTACATCGTGGACGTGCAGCGCGGCGTCACAAAAGCGGACACGAATCTGCTGCGTCTGACGCTGTTCATCAGCTTCTTCCCGCAGATCGTGGAAGGGCCGATCTGCCGCTACGACCAGACTGCGCAGCAGCTCTGGGACGCAAAGCCAATCACCTACGAGAACCTGACGCTCGGTCTGCAGCGCATTGCCTACGGCATGATGAAAAAGGTCATCATCGCCGACCGGCTCAACCCGCTCGTGAGGAATGTCTTTAATAACTACACCGACTTTGACGGCGGCGTGATCGCACTGGCCGCCGTGTGCTACACCGTGCAGCTGTACATGGACTTTTCGGGCTCGATGGATGCCGTCACCGGCACGGCGCAGATCCTCGGCGTCACAATGCCGGAAAACTTCCGACAACCGTTTTTCTCCAAGACGATCTCGGAATTCTGGAAGCGCTGGCACATCACGCTCGGCACCTGGTTCAAGGACTATGTGTTCTACCCGGTCGTCACGCTCAAACCGCTGGAAAAGCTCACTTCCGCCGCCCGCAAACGCCTCGGCAACCACTACGGTCCGCTGCTGGCGAGCGCCGTCGCGCTCTTTTGCGTGTGGTTCTGCAACGGTCTCTGGCACGGTGCCGCGTGGAGCTATCTCTTTTTCGGCATGTACCACTTCGTGCTGATCCTCGGCGGCAACATCATCGCCCCGCCGGTGCGGGCCGTCAACGCACGGCTGCACATCCGCGCCGAGAGCTTCCCGTACCGTCTGCTGCAGATGCTGCGCACGACGGTGCTGGTCATCATCGGCGAACTGTTTTTCCGTGCAAACGGCCTGCGCGCAGGTATGCAGATGTTCCGCACCATGGTCACCGGATTTGCATTTCCCGTCTTTGACGATGCGCTCTTCAAGGCGCTCGGTATTGACAAGTTTGACCTCATGATCGTTGCTGTGACGCTGCTGATCGTGTTCGTCGTGAGCGTGATCAACGAAAAAGACAAGTCCGTGCGCACGCTGCTGGCACAGCGCCCTGCTGCGGTACGCTGGACGGTCTTCTACGCGCTCATTTTGTTCATCATCGTTTTCGGAGCATACGGAAAGGGCTACATTCCCGTCGACCCCATGTATGCGAATTTTTAGGAGGCACGCATGTCCCGTTTTCTCAAACATACGCTCAGATGCGTCGTTTTTCTCGCTGTGCTGGCGCTTTTGCTGACCGGCGTGTCGCAGCTGGTGCGGCCAAAAAACAACACCCGCAGCGACGGCATCCATGACCCCGCGGCCAACGGCATCCTCGGAGAACCGGACAACACGATCGACCTGCTCATCCTTGGTGACAGCGAGAGCTATTCCGCCTTCATCCCGATGCAGCTGTGGCAGCAATACGGTTACACGGCCTACTGCTGCGGCACATCCAGACAGACACTGTACTATTCGGAAGCGTTCTTGCACAAAGCCTTCCAGAAGCAGTCGCCCAAGCTTGTGATCCTGGAGACCGATGTGATCTACATCGACTTTTCGTACGGCAGCATGCTGCTGCAGGAGGCCGGCAACCTCTTCCCGGTGTTTTCCTACCACGACCGGTGGAAATCTCTGAAGGCAAATGACTGGCGCATGACCGTCAATTACACCCACACCGAAAATGCCAAAGGGTATCAGTTCCGCCACAACGCCGCTCCGGCGGACGCCAGCAATTATATGACGCCATCGGATGCCTACGCTCCCATCCCGAAGCGAAACCGCGCCTATGTTGAGCGCATCAAGGCCTTCTGTGACGAAAACGGCGCGCAGCTGCTGCTCGTCAGTGCGCCCAGCACGCTCAACTGGAACATGGCGCGTCACAACAGCACGCAGGCGTTTGCCGATGCGCTGGGCATTGGCTTCCTCGATCTCAACACCGCACACGAACAGGTTGCGATCGACTGGAACACGGACACCCGCGACAAGGGTGACCACCTGAATTATTTCGGTGCGCAGAAGGCCACGAACGTGCTCGGCGCGTATCTTGCCGATACCGATCTGCTCCCGAGCCATAAGGATGACCCGGCCTACGCCGACTGGAACAAGCAGTCGGATGCCTTCAGCCGGACGGTCACCGATGCGCTCGCAAAAACGTAACGACACCTCCGTTTCAGACAGAAAAAACCTGCGGTTTCCGAGGAAACCGCAGGTTTTTCTTTTTTGCTGCGCCTCACGCGCCGCCGTTTGCACCAGAGAAGGTGCAGAACTTTCCGTCGTGCGCGTATTTGCGCACATGATCTTCCTTAATATCAAAGGTAAAACCGTTGTCTGTATGCTTTTTCATTTCATACTCTCCTGTAAGATTAACTAATCTGACGTACGATATCGTTATAATCAAAGTGCGCACGTTTTTCCTTAATTTTACCACCTTCAATAGTCAGCAGCATCATCAGAGAAATACGTACTTTTTTCCCGGTTGGTTTATATCCGTGCATTTCATTATTGTGGATACCTTCAAAAACAACATAAGCTACGACTTTATCCGCTTCACTGATAAGAACTTCAGGCTTCATGCTGAAGCCCCGGAATCCATCAAGTGTGGCAGTTTCAGATGCGATAAAACCGTCAACTCCATGAATGGGGTTATCTATCTGTGAATAGAAAACAAAGTCACTGGAGCAAAGTGATTTAAGGGTTAAAAAATCATAACCTTCAAGAGCCTGATAAAAATCATGTACAAGTTTTTCATTTGAGTTTTTCATGGTCATTCACCTTTTTGTCTGGAGTAAGGACATTCTACGTGGTGTACACAAGTGAGTGTGAGTGACCAAAAAGACATTAATCAACATGATTGGGCCATTTTTATGAGAAAAGGTTCCCCCCGCTGGGTTTCAACATCTGCCTGTGTTAAGCCCGCTCATAGCACATAGCAGGGCACTGTTGCAAATAGTCGGTGGTGATAAACTTATCATCCCCTTTTGCTGATGGAGCTGCACATGAACCCATTCAAAGGCCGGCATTTTCAGCGTGACATCATTCTGTGGGCCGTACGCTGGTACTGCAAATACGGCATCAGTTACCGTGAGCTGCAGGAGATGCTGGCTGAACGCGGAGTGAATGTCGATCACTCCACGATTTACCGCTGGGTTCAGCGTTATGCGCCTGAAATGGAAAAACGGCTGCGCTGGTACTGGCGTAACCCTTCCGATCTTTGCCCGTGGCACATGGATGAAACCTACGTGAAGGTCAATGGCCGCTGGGCGTATCTGTACCGGGCCGTCGACAGCCGGGGCCGCACTGTCGATTTTTATCTCTCCTCCCGTCGTAACAGCAAAGCTGCATACCGGTTTCTGGGTAAAATCCTCAACAACGTGAAGAAGTGGCAGATCCCGCGATTCATCAACACGGATAAAGCGCCCGCCTATGGTCGCGCGCTTGCTCTGCTCAAACGCGAAGGCCGGTGCCCGTCTGACGTTGAACACCGACAGATTAAGTACCGGAACAACGTGATTGAATGCGATCATGGCAAACTGAAACGGATAATCGGCGCCACGCTGGGATTTAAATCCATGAAGACGGCTTACGCCACCATCAAAGGTATTGAGGTGATGCGTGCACTACGCAAAGGCCAGGCCTCAGCATTTTATTATGGTGATCCCCTGGGCGAAATGCGCCTGGTAAGCAGAGTTTTTGAAATGTAAGGCCTTTGAATAAGACAAAAGGCTGCCTCATCGCTAACTTTGCAACAGTGCCCGAATGGGTGCCAGCGACGGGCTATGTAAGCTTCAGCGATGCAGCTCACGCAATAACGGACTATATCGTTGGATATTACAGCGCACTAAGACCGCACGAATATAATGGTGGGTTACCACCAAACGAATCAGAAAACCGATACTGGAAAAACTCTAACGCGGTGGCCAGTTTTAGTTGACCACAACAGTCACCGAACTCGATAATAAAGCGACTCATGGCTATCCGCCAGTCCTGAAGTGGCATCGTCCATTTCTGTGAGGCTGACTGGATAGCCAGCCTCATCACTTTTTTCACCGATTCATCTATCGGGAACACTTTCCGTTTCTTTATCGCATGTCTGATGACGCTATTCAGCGATTCGATTGCGTTAGTGGTGTAGATAACCTTGCGGATCGCCTCCGAATACACGAAGAAGGTGGCAACA
>OGYO01002289.1_pt1 | contig 10265 bp, 10 predicted proteins | sample 1576561 | NCBI WGS metagenome assembly OGYO01 (sample SAMEA3541507, study PRJEB24748) | human gut metagenome | biome: human gut; feature: human-associated habitat; material: faeces | place: China | collected 2012 | reverse complement strand
AACAACATTTTATTTCTTGGGGTTTATAATCTGGATATTTTCTTAAAATGTAGTAGCTCTATAAAAGAAGAAACAGCATAAGAGTTTTTTAGGCTCAAATGCTGTTCTTTATAATATTTATTTTGTCCTCTGATATGAATAAGGTTTCCCAGATAGTGTTACCCCATCATCGTCTAAGTCTTGCATTGATAATGTTTCTTCGTTTAGCAGAAGAATTTTACTCATAGCCCAATCATCTTCATCACTAAACGTCTGATAAAGAATATTATCTATTACTTTGTATTTGCCATGTTCTTCATATTCAGAATCTTCTGTACTTGTATAACTAAATTTCCCATCATCTGTAAATGTGACATTAGTATGAATAAATCCTGTATCAGTCGTCAAACGCCATCTACCTACAATCGTAAAATTTAATTTAGTATCGTTTTCATCATCACTACACGCTGTAAAGTTCACAGCCAACATGACCATTAATAAGGCCATTCCTAAGAATCTTAAAGTTTTCATTATTGCTAATAATGGTTATTTACGATTATAGATTACTATGTCGCTATGACCGTTATCATTCAGATATAGCTCATCCTCTGTTATTTTAACAACCGTATAAATGGTATTCTCTTTTCCCCAATCAGTTGTGTAATAAGTAACGAACATATATCTGTTAGGAAAGTATTCAAACGTACCACTTTGGCTACCATATTCACTTGTTTCTGAATAGGTGTTGTCTTTGTTAAAAGTAAGTGTTTCACCCTCAGCTTCACCTGTTCCTTGCCAAGTCCCAATCAATAATTCCAAAGTATTGTCTGACTCTTGTTGAATAATTTCATTTGTAACATCATCTCCACAGGAACTAATTCCCATGCTTAATGCAACCAATAATGAGGTTGCTAATAATTTGAATGCTTTCATCTTGTTTATTATTTTGTTTTATATTTAATGGTACTGGCATAAGCTATTCATAAAATTTCTCATCAATTTTGTTACCAGATTTATCATATTCCACTTTTTTATAATAGTGTCCATTCTCATCTTTATATTTGGTCGAAGCAGGTTGTCCATTTTCATGATAAGTTGTTCTTGATATAACTTTACCGTCCTTATATTCCTTTGTTGTACCATTCTTGAATTTGACTGTACCAGTAAATGCTTCATCACTACCTTTTTCGTATCTATATCCATTAATAGTCTCAGTATCTTCACTATTAACTGTTTTATTAGGATTACCACAGCCAGAAAATGTAATAACAAATAAAAAAATAAATAAGTATTTCATAATAATAATTATTATGCCCACCTGTCCCATGGATAAGCAATAAATAAAAAAGGTGTGGGAACACTATTTGCTTTACCCTATTCTCTGGCTTCTCGCATTGCCTTGGCATGGATAAAACAATAGCCCCACACCAAACGGTATATAGAAACCTTACAAAATATAAGGTAGGTATATATCAAGTGTGGGTGCTATTGCTACCATCTTCATGCTAGTTTTCAAAGTTGCGAAGTTTGAATGTAGAAGATAATTTCAATAACACCTTTCGTTAATTATGTCCTTTCAGCTTACTAACACTTTAACTTACTGAAATTGCTGCAAATTTAGCGAAAGGTTTTAAATAAGTCTATATGATGTAAGGATAAATAGTGAATATTCTGCTATCAAACACAATTTTGAAGGTAGGACAAACTCGAATTGGGGTATATAAAGCTAACCTTATTCTTGATTTGTCCTACCTGTAGTTTAGAAACTCAAAGATTCATAAGTCTGCAATATTTCTTCCTGTCTTAATCCCAAGTATCTTTTAGTAATAGCTACGGAACTATGATTGAACAATTCCATCAGCTTAACTAAAGCCAGCTCTGAATTCTCACTATTCATATTATAAACCTGTCTGCCAAAAGTCTTTCTAAGTGAATGGCATGAAAAGTTCTTAATCTTTAGCCTGTACTTCTTCTTAATCTCTTTAAGAATGATATTTATTCTCTGGACTGAAAAGACTGTACCTTTCTGACTTACTAAGATAGGTGCATTTATTCCAACTGGGTTTATATGCTCGTAACATTCTCTGATATGTTCCTGTAGCTGGGGATTCAGTCTTATAGTTCTTTGCTTTCCTGTCTTTTTCTCAATTACAGTAAATTCGTCAATATCTATTATCTGCTTCCATCTTAAAGTCAGAATATCAGAAATTCTTAATCCTGTGAAACAACCTAAAGCTATAAGAAGTGATATTTTATAGTTATCATCTTTAGCCAGTTTTCTTATAAGGTTCATTGCATCTGACCAAACAAGATAGTCTGCTGTTGTGCTTGAATATTTAAGTGACATAATGTTCTGTTTTATAAGTAAATGAATAAAAGTGAATATTAATTTTGAGTTGGATTTACTAACTCATTGATTTATAAGGAAACATTCACTAATTATCAAAGTGAATATTATAAAGTAAGGACACCCAGCTAAAATATTGAGTGCCCTTATTTATGCTACAGCATTCCTTCATCTGCAAAACTGTAGTATTCTGTATCTGAAAGGATGATATGGTCTAAGATTTTTATCCTCATAAAATTTGATGCTTCCCTTACCTGTTTAGTAAGTCTTATATCTTCTGGACTTGGCTTTAAATTTCCACTTGGATGATTATGTGCCAGAATTAAAGCTACAGAATTAGTAAGTAATGCAGCTTGGAATATAAGTCTAACATCTGCTGTTGTTTCTGTGATTCCTCCCTCTGAAATTAAAGTATATCCTAAAATCTGGTTGGATTGATTTAGGAACAAGACTTTGAAATATTCCTTGTAGCATATAGTTCCTTTCTTATATGTAGAAAGCATATATTTATAAGCATCCTCTGAACAGGTTACTTTTTGCTGATTCTTGAATTTGGGTTTATAAGATAGCTTCACTTCTCCTACTTTATAATCTATATTCATAATTAAAACTTTTAGGTATTGGCAGAAATAAAAAAGGACAACTAACTTAATAGCTGCCCTTTTCTTTTTCAATCAACAATCCACTCAGCCCAAGAACCAAGCGTATTTGTTATCAACTCCTTGCAGGACATTGTTAATTCCGACACTGACTTCTGTAGCGTTTACGGCTCGTTGCAGATAAGTATCAATGTAACTTCCCTTATTAGCTTGCGTCAAAAGATTATGAAAATCGAACATTGATATAGCATTATCTTTTACTCCAAACACTTCGTTGTGATAGTAATCTCTGCATACGCTGTTTATTTGACTATCCGTAATCAGAAGTCTTGGCATGGTTTTCTGCCTTGCAGGTGATAATGCTTGAAACATTCTCATTCGTCCAACAATCTGTGCAAATTGAGTTTCAGACAATGAAGTGTTAGTAAGTGACTGCATCAAATGGATTTCTTTTGCAGGGTTAAAGCTATGAAACAATTCAAGCACATTTTTATAAAGTTCACTGATATTGGTCACTTCCATATTGAACCTCACACCCTCACCAGTAAGAATCTGATTAGAGCAGATTTTCATTCTCCAGCCACAAAAACAAGAAAATTTTTCTAAGCCTTTGGATACCCGATAAAGGTTAAGGTCTGAATAATTCCTTACTCCACCGATGCACAGTTCAAGCCTTTGCCCTCTTATCGTTTCAATAATGGTTGGAATGGTAAAAGCAAATGCAAGACGTTGGTAGAATTGTGTTTTCTCACATTCTAACAATTCTGATGCTTTTTTGCCCAAACTTTGTGGTGTTCTACCGCGTACAATATGTGAAACTCTGATTTCGGGTGCGTTTACCCTTTCACCTGCATAAAATGAGCAAGCCGCATCATGCACACATGAAATAAAGTCTTGATGTGCGATAGTCAATTCTTGGTTAGCCCAAGTTGGAACGACACATTTGTTTGCAAGCTCGTCCATAGTGATTGCATCGGTATTAGATTCCAAAAAGTTCACACTCGGCTGTACGGTCAGCTCGTCTTGGATAATAATAGCTTTTTCCGCATATTCACCTAAATTAAATCTCGATTGGTTCTGTGCCATAGATGGCATAATTACTAAATCTCTCATAATGCAATTAAATTAAATGATTATTGATTGAATGGATTAAACAAGAACAAGCCTAAAACACAAATGAATTTCTTCGTTTGCATCTTAGGCTATTCTTGTGCTTTTCCCTAAAAAGACTTTATATGAAGTGAGGAGCTTAGTAAATTATTCCATTAGCTATGGTAATAGTGCATCGTGCCAGTTCTCTTATTAATAAGCATTCTTTTTCAGTCAACCACCAGAGAAAGTTTTTAAAACATTCTTTTTTTCTTAAAATACCCACGAGGGGGATAAAATAGAGGTATAGAAGCATTTGTATGAATAAAAATTTATTCATCAATGAGATTCAGGAGAAATATAAAGGCTCATATAAATGCCAATACTAATTTTTCATTTTGTCCAGTTTTTATTATTCTATGATATGTAAATTCCCTACCTTTATAGTATAAATAAAGAGGAATAGTAATGGTTAAAAATTTCAGCTATTGCTCTAAATCCATATATTAAGCGCGTACAGATTCCAAAATAAGACCAGAGAATGCTCTGGTTTTATTTTATCCTGAATGTCTAATTTTTCTTCCACAGTTCCCTTAATATCAAGATGAAAATCCATTAAAATTTGGACAAGACTTTAAGATGATTTATTATCAAACAGCTTAGTCGTAATTAAAGAAATGAATAAAATTGAAATCAATATTGATAAAAATATTAAGTATTTAGGAGAAATTAAAAATATAGAACTTCCTTATGGAAAATATGATAGATTTGAACTGCCTAACGGTATATTAAATAAAGATATACCGAATTGTGGAGCTACAACAATAGCACTTGAGGATAATTATAAAACTATTATTTGCAGTCCAAGAAATAACTTGTTACAGAACAAAAATGACCAATATCCTGATACCCTGTTGGTGATTGGTGGAGTAAATGTCAATGAAGTTAGAACTTATATAGACAAGACTAATATTCCTAAAATTTTAGTATCGTATGATTCCATTTATAAGTTGGTAGAATGTATCGCAGATAAAGAAAACTGGAGAGTTGTGGTAGATGAATTTCAGTATATACTACAGGATAGTAGTTTTAAATCAGAAGTAGAAGTAAAGTTTTTGAAATATCTTAAAGAGTTTCCGTATGTAACTTACTTATCTGCTACTCCGATTTTAGACAGATATTTAGAGCAAATTGATTTTTTTAGTAATATGAATTATTATCATCTGGTTTGGGGAAACAAAGAAGTTGTAAAAGTGTATAGGGAACGAACTAATAATCCTATAAGTGCTGCCATAGAAATAGTAAGAGCATACCAAAAAGGAAATTTCCCTTCTGTTTTCTTAGACGGAAAAACTTATTACTCCAAAGAATGCGTGATTTATCTTAACAGTGTCAGTAATATTATCAATATAATTAAGCAGACTGAACTTTCTCCAGAAGATGTAAATATCATTGTCGGAAGTTCAGAGGATAATGATAAATCAATCGCCAAACTGGGTGACGGATTCCAACGTGGCAGGATTCCTTTAAAAGGTGAAATTCACAAAATGATTACTTTCTGTACCTCAACAGCTTTTGCAGGGTGCGATTTTTATTCTACTTGCGCTTCTACGTTTGTGATAAGTGACTGTAAAAAGATTAACACCTCAATAGATATATCAACGGACCTTGTACAGATTGCTGGGCGTCAAAGATTGAATTGTAACCCTTTTAGGAAATATCTTACTTTTATATATAATGTAAATAAGGAGGAGATAGATGATGAAACTTTCCAAAATTACTTAAATAAAAAAGTTTCACTTACGACTAAGGAAGTTGAAGCAAATAATAATGAAAAAGACAGTTTGTTGAAAGCCAAACGTATAAAAGATTGCCTACGCGAACAGAAAATGTTACAGTATCAGGATTCATATACTATGTATGATAAAATATTAGGTGAATTTATTTTCAATAAGCTGGCATATATAAGTGAACAGTATGCTTATGAATTACAGAAATATAACTATAAGAATGGGCTGATTATCAAAAAACAATTATCTGAAAATAATTTTGATGTTACAGAAAATCAGGGGTATGGTGTTTATCGGGAACAATTGAAACATATAGTTAAAACAGAAACATTTGTTGATAGGATGGCTCAATATTGTGAGTATAAATCAAAAGGTCTATGTTTTGATATGGTGTCATTCACTCTGGAACAAAAATACCCTGAACTAAAGTATTATTATGAAGAGCTGGGTGGAGATAGAATAAAGGCACTTGGTTATAAGGAAAAGGAACTAAAAAATGAAATCAGTATCAGACATTCAACTGCAAAAATCCATTATGAACTAAATAAAATATTCAAGTCCAATATGGAATTCACTACTGAAAAAATAAAAGAGCTGATGAATGAAGTTTACCTAAAATTAGGAATAGACAAAAAAGGGAAAGCCTCTGATTTAGAAAAATTATATGGATTTAGAATCCATCCATGTAAAATACCGTTAGATAATGGAGATAGAAAAAATGGTTATCGAATTATAGGAATATAAAAAGAAAGAAAGAAAGAAAGGGTGTTCCGACGGTTCACCCTTTAGTTTTATTATGTACAATCTAATCTACTTAATTTTGTTTTGTCTTATTGGATAACTTTGCAAGCTGTTCAATAAGCAAACCTTGAAGACACTGTATTTTATCCTCACATTTGGAAGCATCCAGCTGCAATTTTTCAGTAGCTCCAATATTATTGAGAGCTTGGCAAACAAGGTCAAAACTATATAATGAAATGCAATAATTAATTGCCTTAATATATCTGGTTTGCTTGGCTGCTTTTGCTCCGAATGCTTGTACAGTAGCTTTCATCAGAATTTCTGCCTGCTGATAAGTACGGAATTCTCCTTTAGGTAAAAGTGAGCTAAAGGAGATAGCCTTACTTTGCATAAAGGAAGTAGTGGTACTCAATCCAAAATAACCTTGAGCTGTAGTACCGTTCATTCCGAATGAATTGCCAAATCTTCTTATTTCTAAAAGTAACTGGTCTTTAGAAACAATTCCTGCAAGTCCTATCCAATCATCTTTAGAAGGACATTGTGATAGATATGCAGTAGTTGCTACATGATGATAAGCATCGGCTACACTCTCACAATCTATCAGTTCTGCTTTTAATGGAATATCTAAATCCAAAAGATTGATATTATCAGCCTTATCAAGATAAACCATTATTTGTGGAGCTTCATTGGGAACATCTGTTAATTCCCTACCTAAATAATCGAATAACTGAACATTTTCCTTTATGAAGATGTCTGGTTTGGCAAAACAGAACACTGTCGGTAGAATCTTGGATTTGTCTATTTTTTCATAGATTTTATCTTTACTGAAATCCTTTCTTTGGATTGAATACTCTGTAAAGGCAGGGATAATTTCCTGTTCTTTACCGTTAATTAATACTGTGGCTACTGCGAACCACTTAGGGGCTGTAGCTGTCCCCAGATTTACATGTTTCATAATTAAAATATTAAGTAGTTTGTAAATTTCCCGCTGTCATTAAGCAGAAATAATAAAACACTTTGATTTTAATTATGTGCTGTTCGTCTTCTTATAGTGACACCTACACCATCTGTAGGCGAGTTAGATTGTACATAATATCAAAGACCTATAGCAGCCTTTTTCAGAAAACTAGTCATCAGGCATCAAGAACCTTTTGACAATGCAAAGAAAGTCATATTATTAGAAGCGTCCAAACCTTTCGGTAGTAATTTTATGTATCATCTAAAAACTGTGCGGATTGGTTAAATTATGAGTATATCTTTTAACGTCAGCAAATGAATAATCCCCACCTGTATTGCTACAAGTGAGGAATTATTGGGTTACAGCAAATTCCTCATGGCATTACCTATCTGCTCATTGTCGAAACTGTCAAGGTAGGTCTGCGTTATCTTCTCCGAGCTATGCCCTAAAGATTCGCTGATAATAGCTGTAGAAACTCCTGCACGCTTTAGGACGGTTGCATAAGAATGTCTGGCAACATAAGTAGTTATTTTCAATTCTATGCCTAAAGACTTACCAATCTCATTCAAATGATGATTTATATTAGCAAGCACATCATAAATGCGGTCTTTTTTCTGGGTTGGAGTACGGTTCTTGTTATCAAGTATAGGAAACAAAAATCTTCGTTTGGAATCACAATATTTATCTATTATTTCTTTTGCCTGTTCTAACAATGGTAGAATAATTTTCTTTTTCGTTTTCTGACGCACATATATTAACCTATCGTTATCAATATTATCATTAGTCAGCAAAGACATATCTGTGAAATTTATTCCTCCCATCAAATAAGAAAAAGAAAACATATCAACAGCCAGTTTCTTATAAAAGCAGGACGAACCAGTATTATAAGACATTATTTGCTTTACTTGTTCTTTCGTAATCGCACGTTTAGCTGTAATACTGTGTAACTTTGAAACTTTATATTTTCTGAAAGGATAATTATCTTCTTTTACCAATCCCTCTGTAACAGCCAAATTATAGACTACTCTCAATGTTCTTAAACGTATGCCTATCGTATTCTCTGCAAGTTTCTGACCACGCAACCAAAACTCATAGTTTTTCAGCCAGTTCACATCTATTTCCTGAAAATAAATATCCAAATGCCCATTGAATTTTAACAATGAAAAATAAACCTGACGAACTGAAAGTGCATATCCAATCCTATTCTCCTTTTTTAGTTGCTCTATATATTGAACAAACAAGTAATTAACTGTTTTCGCTTTTACAGGCGAATCAACTGTTTCAACCAATGTGGTTAAAGTATAATCCTTATTTCTGGAAGAAAAATCAAGAATCTGCTCTGAATATTTCTGCTCCTGTTCTTTAATCAGGGTATTTATCTGTTCTTTATTAGGACAATTTCTTTTAGGTCTATTCTTCTGAAAGTCCCAATATTGAGGTTTTACGGAAACACCAAGGCTAACATATTTCTTTTTTCCATCTTTACACACGCGAAGCATCAAAGGATGCTCGCCATTACTTAATGTTTTTGACTTGTAACACAGTACATTAACTGTAGCATTCATAATAAATTCTGGTTTAACTCTTGGTTTAACTTTGAGTTCCAAAAACACATAAACTGAATATAATCAAGATATAAGTACTCGACCGTCAGCCTACCGATAAGGAGACTGCGGGCGCCATTGCAGGCGACGGTCTCATCTCCTCCGTCTCCGGCCTGTTCGGCTGCTTGCCGTTGACGTCGTTCGCACAGAACATCGGCTTGGTCGCCATGACCAAGGTCGTCAACCGCAAGGTGATTCTCTCCGGCGGACTGATTCTGGTGCTGGCGAGCTTCGTGCCGGCCATCGCCGAGGTGTTCAACTCGCTGCCGCAGGCGGTGCTCGGCGGCTGCACGATCATGATGTTCGGCAACATCATTCTTTCGGGCTTCCAGATGATTGCCGAGGCGGGCTTCACGCAGCGCAACATCACGATTGCGGCGCTTTCGCTGACCATCGGCATCGGCTTCACCCAGGTGAGCGACATCTTCACGCAGTTCCCGGCACTGTTCCAACAAATCTTCGCCTCGAACTGCATCGCCGTGGCGTTCGTGGTGGCCGTGATCCTGAACACCGTGCTGCCCAGCGAGGAGCACTTCCTCTCTGCGCCCAAGGAGGCACCGGCCGCGGACGCCGAGTGATAACAACGCAACATATCAGCTGCGCATAATCACATGATGATGCCCTATCGTCTTGCAGGATGATAGGGCATCATTGATTTTGGGAGAGACTACAAGTTGAACCATGAGTTCGAGCCGGTGGCGTGTCGATCAATCGTCATCTTCCCATTCGAGGATGTCTCCGGGTTGGCAGTCGAGTGCCTTGCAGATGGCGTCCAACGTGGTGAAGCGGACGGCTTTGGCACGTCCGTTCTTCAGAATGGACACGTTGGCGGGAGTGATGCCAATTTGTTCGGCGAGCTCGCCGACGCCAATCTTGCGTTTGGCCATCATGACGTCGAGATTGATGCGAATCGTCATCTCAAATCACCTGCTCGAGTTCGCGCCCGAGCCGGACAAGGAGAACAGTTTCCATACGGCCACGAACGCCGCTTCGATGCAGAACAGGAACAGCACGCCCATAATGAGATATGGCCAGCGCATCGACGTCTGGCTCGGGTAGAGGCCGGCCAGCGCGCCGCTCAATCCCGGTACGGCGAATAGTTGGCCCCATAGGCAGGCCAGCCAGACCAGAATCACGATGGCTTTCAACGCGAGCAAC
>OGYO01002287.1_pt1 | contig 10266 bp, 9 predicted proteins | sample 1576561 | NCBI WGS metagenome assembly OGYO01 (sample SAMEA3541507, study PRJEB24748) | human gut metagenome | biome: human gut; feature: human-associated habitat; material: faeces | place: China | collected 2012 | reverse complement strand
GCGGTGCGGGCCGTCGGCGGGGAAAATGTGTTTTTCTTTGTATTTATCGGAACGCTTACAGGAGTAGGAGGAGGGGTGCTTCGTGATATTATGGCAGGCGAGACTCCGTATATTCTTGTAAAGCATATTTACGCATGCGCTGCGATTGCGGGAGGAATCGTCTGTGTAGTCGGAAGAACGGCATTCGGAGAAGCTTACGGTACGATATTAGGACTGGCGGCAACGGTGCTGCTCCGTTTTTTGGCAGCTCATTTCAGGTGGAATCTGATGCGTGTATCATAAGGTTTTTCATCTCGGAAAATAGCCGGATGATAAGAAAATTACAGTGAAGGCGGACTGAAATTACAGCAAGAATGATAAAAATTTGACGTTTTCTGAAAAATGAGGTACAATCCCCTATGAAACTTTTTGATTTGGGTTGAATAAGTGATACTGAACAGGATTAGAGAGCGGTATCGGAAATACTTGGTTGTATTATTTTAGGAGGGAACAAGTATGGCAGTAAAGAAAACAACTTCGACATCAAGGGCAGCGGCTAAAATAGCAAATGCGATCAAAGCGGAGCCTGCAAAGGCGGCTAAAACAGCGGCGAAAGCAGTAAAGGAAGAAGAGAAAACAGCTGTGAAGGCAGAGGAAAAGGCAGAAGTGAAAGCTTCTGAAAAAGCTCCTGTAAAAGCAGAGCCGGAAAAGAAAGAAGCAGCGAAAGCGATTGAGACAAAGAAAGACACAACGAAAAAGCTTGAGACAAAAGCGGCAGTTTTGGTAGATACACCGGAGACAGAAGAGAAGGCAGCTGTAAAAAAATCAGTAAAAGCTCCGGCAAAGGCAGAGAAAAAAGCGCCGGTGAAAAAGGCGGCATCTAAGAAAGCGGAACTGAAAACAGAGATGTTTCTTCAGTTTGCGGGAAAAGAATATACAGACAAAGAGATTTTTGACAAAATAAAATATGTTTGGTCAAAAGTTTTGAAAAATAAAGTCGGCGATATGAAAGATGTTAAGATCTATCTGAAGCCGGAAGAGTCAGCAGCTTATTATGTAATTAACGGCGATACGACAGGTAAAGTCGATCTGTAAAAGTCTGCTATCCTCTCTGTAGCGGGATTGCCCCGGCAGGGAGGTTTTTTATTTATATGAGGAGAAAGGAAGGCGTATGGCATGAGCGAAAATACGAAAAGTAAGATGACGGAGAAGAAAGAACAAAGGAAACGGCTTGAACAGCAGATCCGTTTTATTATTGAAGCGGACAAAGTGAAAAGCGTTTTTCGGCAGACATATCTTGCCGACGGAAGCCGGAAAGAAAACGATGCGGAACATTCATGGCATCTGGCATTGTCTGCGATACTTTTGAAAGAGCATATGGACGCGCCTGTTGATCTGATGAAAGTGATCGTCATGGTACTGATCCATGATCTTGTCGAGATAGATGCGGGTGATACTTATGCATACGATTCCGAGGGCACCAAGTCAAAAAGAGAGAGGGAGTTAAAAGCGGCAGAGCGTATTTTCGGTATTCTTCCAAAAGATCAGGGAACATATTTCAGAAGTTTGTGGGATGAATTTGAAGAATATAGTACAGAGGATGCAAAATTCGCTCATTTGCTCGATAATTTCCAGCCGCTTTTATTAAATGACGCATCAGACGGGAAAAGCTGGGCAGAGCATGGAGTGCATAAGGCTCAGGTGTGTAAGCGAAATGAGCGGATTGCGGATACGTCGGATATCGTATGGGAAAAAATGCTTGAAATTATGGATAAACATGTTGAGAAAGGAAATTTGAAAAATGTATGAGCGGGAAACAGAGCGGCTGCAAAAGATGATTGAAGAAAGTGAAAGTATCGTTTTCTTCGGCGGAGCGGGAGTTTCGACAGAAAGCGGAATACCGGATTTTAGAAGTGCGGATGGGATTTATCATCAGAAGTATCGTTTTTCACCTGAACAGGTTGTAAGTCATACGTTTTTTATGAGGTATCCTGAAGCATTTTATGAATTTTATAAAGAAAAAATGATGATTCTTGATGCAAAGCCGAATGCGGCTCACCTGAAATTGGCAGAACTGGAACGGGCGGGAAAACTTACGGCTGTCGTTACGCAGAATATAGACGGTCTGCATCAGTTGGCAGGAAGTAAGCGAGTGTATGAACTGCATGGCAGCATTCACAGAAATTATTGTATGAACTGCGGGAAATTTTATGATGCACAATATGTCAAAAAAAGCGAAGGTGTTCCGAAATGCTCCTGCGGGGGCGTCGTGAAACCAGATGTTGTCCTTTATGAAGAAGGTCTTGATGAGGAGACGATCCGGGGCGCTGTGGAGGCGATCGCGTCTGCAGATATGCTGCTTATCGGAGGCACGTCTCTCGTAGTTTATCCGGCAGCAGGATTTATCGATTATTTCAGAGGAAGCCGTCTTGCGGTGATCAATAAATCAGAAACGGCAAAAAATATCCGATCAGAACTGACGATTTCAGCTCCGATCGGAGAAATATTAAGCCGGATAAAAGTGTGATCAGTCAGATTCCCATCGTCCGGATGCGCCGCATGGGAGGACAAGTCCCGAATCAGTGACAGGAAGTCCGATTTCCTGCGACTCTACATGGCCGTTCCATGGCTTTAGTTCTGTCGAGATCATATACGTAAGTACAGCGGGTGCAAGCCCTGTCGTATAGGAATTGACAAGGAAAAAAAGGGCGTCTTTAGACAAGATCTTTGTGCAAAGTTTGATGAGCGGGTGGATCATATCTTCGATCTTCCATATTTCGCCTTTCGGACCGCGGCCATAAGACGGAGGATCCATGATGATCGCGTCATAAGTATTGCCGCGGCGGATCTCCCGTTCGACAAATTTTACACAATCATCGACAAGCCAGCGGATCGGAGCGTCTTTCAGCCCGGAAGACACTGCGTTTTCTTTCGCCCAGCCGACCATGCCTTTTGAGGCGTCCACATGGGTGACATGCGCTCCGGCGGCCGCTGCCGCAAGAGTTGCGCCGCCTGTATAGGCAAAAAGATTCAAAACTTTTACCGGGCGTCCCGCGTTTCGGATCTTTTCCGAAAACCAATCCCAGTTTGTCGCCTGTTCGGGAAAGAGTCCGGTATGTTTAAAACTAAATGGTTTCAAATTAAATGTAAGAGATCCATAGTGAATCTGCCACTGCTGAGGCAGACTGAAAAATTCCCATTCCCCGCCGCCTTTTTTACTGCGGTGGTAATGGCCGTTCATCTGTTTCCATCCTTTATGATTCTTTTTCGTGTTCCAGATTACCTGAGGATCGGGGCGAACAAGAAGATAATCTCCCCATCGTTCCAGTTTTTCTCCGTTAGAACAATCTATAACTTCATAATCTTTCCAGTTGTCTGCAATCCACATAATAATATCCTTTCTCCATACAGTGTGTGCGAATATAGCTATAGTTTACCACAAGCATGTACAACAGGAAAGCATAAAACAATCTAAATTGTAACAGTTCAGCCATGCAGCGCGGTTTTACGAATGCACAGGCTGAGCTTTTACTGTCTGTGGATTTCGTCAACTTGAATTTTCAAAGTGAAATACGGCATGATTCATGATACAATATAAAATAAGAAATAAAATTTTGAGGGAGATGTCTTATGGTGAAAATGACAGTAGATGCAATGGGAGATCACTGTCCGATTCCGGTAGTGAAAACAAAAAAAGCGCTTGGAAAATTACAGGGAGCAGGACAGATAGAAGTGCTTGTAGATAACGAGACGGCAATGAAAAATGTCATGAAGATGGCAAAAAGCAGCGGCGCGTCAGCGGAATCGGAAAAGATCAGCGATCGGGAATACAAAGTGATGATTACGGTAGAAGAGAAGAACGCGGCTGTATCAGAAAGCGATCAAAAAGGACAGACCGCAGGAAAAGAAAGCCGGGCGCAGGCAGAAGGCGGGGGGAAAGAAGCAGGCGAATCGGATCACAATCCGGCAGCAGAAAATGGAAGTAACAGTAGTGCGCAGGGGATGAACAAAGTGCAGTTATCATCTGCGGGATGCGCGACATGTATCGGAACGGTCGTTGCGGTTTCTTCTGATAAAATGGGAAGCGGAAATGATGAGCTGGGCGCAGTTTTAATGAAGAGTTTCTTTTTTGCGGAGACGCAGCTTGATACGCTTCCGGATAAAATCCTTTTTTACAACGGAGGCGCGAAACTTACGGTGGAAGGTTCGGACTGCCTAGAAGATATCAGGATTTTGGAAAAAGAAGGCGTCGAGATACTGACGTGTGGCACATGTCTTGACTTTTACGGATTAAAGGAAAAACTGGCAGTCGGAGCAGTGACAAATATGTATACGATTGCAGAAATTCTTCAAAACGCAGTCAGCGTTGTTTCTCCGTAACGACAGGAGAAGGACATAAGGAAAAATATTTATTATGGGTGAAAAAGAAAGAATGGCAAAAAGTATAAACGGATAGATAAAAGTGTAAGGACAGTATTGCAAAAGTTTGATACAATACGATAACAGCTCATAGGAAAGCGGCATGTTTTGTCCCGAAATGCAGCTTTTGAGTTGAGTAAGTTTACATGGGGAAAAGGAAAACAAAAATACAGATATCCCCTACATAATAAGGAGGTATTAAGACAAATGAAAAAGACCAAAAAACTGGTAATGTCATGGCTACTTGCCTTTTGCTGTGTCATCACTTTGGTTGCGCCGTCTGTCGTAAATGCGGCAGCAGATGATTTCGAGATCATCGATGATACAGACGCACGTTTTGTATATTCAGACGGTAATGCAAATAACGGCGGATGGGAATCGGCGGGAGCGGGCGACGCTTCCGTTACAGAGCACTGGAGCAACACGGCAGGCGCGACATTGGACATTACATTCAACGGAACAAAACTGGAGCTTTACGGTAAAAAAGCTGCAAATCATGCAATGTTCAGCGTGAGCATTGACGGAAGCGAGGCAGTAGAATGCGACGCCTATGCCGCAGTGACAGAACCGGAGGCAAAATTGTTTGAAAGCAAAACGCTTGCGGCAGGAAATCATACAGCTCATATCACAGTTTTAGAAAAAAGAAATGAAGCTTCTACAGGGACAGGAAGCGTTTATGGCGTACAGTTTGTGTATGCAAAAGCATTTGAGGCAGAGATTGCCGAGCCGGAATTTCCGGGATATACAGAAGTTGACGATGCTGTTTTTACAACAAATCATGAGCCCTTCAAGATCCAGTACGAGCCGGCACCAGAAAAAGAGTCTGTGATAGCACCCAACTTACGCTCTTCCCAATCATCCGTGAATCCTTTAAATCGCAATTCTGGAACTTTCTTTTTAACTGAATCATCTATTTTCGCCATAGTCCCCACCATTTTCTTGGTTTTTCTTGTTCTTCTATCCTTTTTTGATCTTTGATTTGTTCCTGCAAATTTTCCAACTTCTCTTTAAGAGCGTTCACTTCATCTTTATATTGATTGTCTAAGTGTTTGAATTCTGTTTCCTGTGAGGGCATTTCGCGACCTCGCGAGAAAGCGCAAATCGGCACTGGAAAGCTCCAGCCTGCCGGGCAAGCTGGCGGACTGCTCTGACAGAAACAACGAGTACACGGAAATATACATCGTAGAGGGAGATTCGGCGGGCGGCTCTGCCAAAGAGGGACGCGACAGAAAATTCCAGGCGATACTTCCCCTCTGGGGCAAGATGCTGAACGTTGAGAAAGCGCGCATAGACAAAGTATACGGCAACGAAAAGCTGATGCCGGTAGTAACGGCGCTGGGAACATCTATCGGCGAAGATTTTGACATAAGCAAGCTGAGATACGGCAAAGTAATAATCATGGCCGATGCCGATGTTGACGGCTCGCACATACGCACGCTGCTGCTGACATTCTTTTTCAGATATATGCGTCCGCTGATAGAAGATGGACACGTTTACTGCGCGCAGCCGCCGCTTTTCAAGGTATGGCGCGGCAAGCAGGTACGCTACGCATTCTCGGAAGAAGAGCGCGATATGTACGCTTCGGAGCTTGCGGGAGAATCGAACCTAAAGGTAGACATACAGCGCTACAAAGGTCTTGGTGAGATGAACCCGACCCAGCTTTGGGAAACTACTCTAGACCCAGAGCGCAGGACTATGATAAAAATATCAGTAGAAGACGCGCAGAAAGCGGACGAAGCCTTTACCATACTGATGGGCGACAAGGTAGAGCCGAGAAGAGATTTCATAGAGAAGAACGCGCAGTATGCTACAAACCTTGACGTATAAAGCGAAAGGATCATTACTACATTGAACGATCTACTTGAAGGACGCGGCGGGGAAAATGAAAACAGCGAAAAGCCAGATAACAAAGTATCGGCAGCAGATTTTCCCGCCATATCAGACATAATAGAGCAGACTGAGGAGCAGCGCGAGAAGAGCGGCGGGCGCGTACCCGAGATACAGGTGAGCGCGGGCGCAGGAGAGAGCGCTGAGAAGTCTGAAAAAGCCGAAAAGAGCGCAGAGGCGGAGAATGCCGAGGGCGCGGGCGGCGAGAAGCAGCCGCAGGGAGCGCTGAGCGCGATAAAGGGCAAACTGAAAAGCTCAGAGCTGCTGGACAAGGCTGTGCTGAAAGATATGTTTTTCGGCACGGGCGACAAAGACGCGGGCAAGCGCGAAGTGAGCGCGGAGGGCGATGAAGAGAGCGAAGAGCAGGACGACTTCGACTACTTAGACGAAGAGGACGAAGTACAGGAGCTTTTCGACAAGAGCCGCAAAAAGCGCATAACCGCCGACCCGAAGAAGGACAAAAAGATATTCAGCACAGAGTACATGATAACGCCGGAGCAGGCGGCGGACGGCTACGAGCTTTTCTACCGCGAATTCATAAAGCCGAAGAATGTGAGATTCACGATAGGCTTCGGCATAGCGGCGGCGGTATTTTTGATATCGGGGCTGGTGTATCCTAAAAGCTACCTGAACTGGGTGCTGATGCTCATATGCTTAGCCGTAATCGGGATAACTTGGCTCAACAGCAGCAGCGCGCGGAAAGAGGCAGTATACTCGGCGGACGCTGTGAAGAACGACAGCTACAAGCTTTCATTTTTCAACTCGCGCATAGTGATAGAAGAATCAGAGCTGGCGGGGGACAGGATATACAGCTACCAGCCGGTGATGATAAGATTTGAGGACATAGACCTAAAGGTAATCGACTGCGGCGGGCTGTATGTGCTGATATTCAAGAAAGACTATATATACACAGTGCCAAAGAGCGCTATGAACGAGCAGATGAACGAGGTATTTCGCCGGCATTTATCGAACATACTGGGCGACGACTACCGCGAATACACCATAAAGCAGGACAAACAAGACAAGCAAAGCAAATTTGAAAAGCTGAAAAAGCATACAAAGAAAGCTTCGGAAAGCGGCGCTGACGCTGACGAAACGGAAAGAGAGTGATTATTTGTTTAACGATCATACAAACATCATTGAAACAGACATCGAGAAGATGATGAAGGAATCATTTTTACAGTACTCGATGTCGGTAATATGCTCAAGAGCGCTGCCTGACGTGCGCGACGGACTGAAACCCGTACACCGCAGGATACTCTACACCATGTATGAGAACGGATTATACCCCGAGAAGCCTTACAGAAAGTGCGCGGACACGGTAGGTTCGGTGCTGGGTAAATATCACCCTCACGGCGACGCTTCGGTATACGACGCGCTGGTAAGAATGGCGCAGACATTCTCGCTGAGATACCCGATGATAGACGGACAGGGAAACTTCGGCTCTATAGACGGCGACCCGCCTGCGGCTTACCGATACACGGAAGCAAAGATGGCGAAAATTTCGATGAATATGCTCACCGACATAGGCAAAGAGACGGTAGACTACCAATCGAACTACGACGACAGACTTAAAGAGCCGGTAGTACTGCCCTCGCGTTTTCCGCAGCTGCTCTGCAACGGTTCGGTAGGCATAGCCGTAGGCATGGCGACGAACATACCCCCGCACAACCTGGGCGAAGTAATAGACGCTATGAAGCTGATGGTGCGCGACCCTGACTGCACGCTTGACGAGCTGATGGAGTGCATAAAAGGCCCGGACTTCCCTACCGGCGGAATAATCATGGGCAGGGCGGGCATACGCTCGGCATACGGCACGGGCCGCGGCAAGATAACGCTGCGCGCGGACACGAGCATAGAAGAGATAAAGGGCAGGAACTGCATAATAGTACACGAGATACCGTATGCGGTAAACAAGGCAAGGCTGATACAATCCATAGCCGAGCTGCACAAAGACAAGAGGATAGACGGTATACACGATCTGCGCGACGAATCGGACAAAGACGGACTGCGGATAGTGATAGAGCTGAAAAAGGACGCTATACCGCAGGTAGTACTGAACAAGCTTTTCAGCTACACGCAGTTACAGGACACGGTAGGCGTAATCATGCTGGCGCTGGTGAACGGCGTGCCGAAAACGCTGACGCTGAAGCAGATGCTGGAAGAGTACATCAACTTCCAGGTAGAGGTCATCACACGCAGGACGCAGTATGATCTGAAAAAGGCGAAAGAGCGCGAGCACATCTTAAAGGGCTTAACGATAGCGCTGGACAACATCGACGAAGTTATAGAGATAATGAAGACCTCGAAGAACATACCCGAGGGCAAGCAGAGGCTTTGCGACCGCTTCAAGCTGAGCGAAGTGCAGGCCGACCACATAGCGAACATGACGCTGGGCAGGCTGACGGGTCTGGAGAGGCAGAAGATAATTGACGAACTGAAAGAGCTGGAGATAAAGATAGCGGACTACGAGGACATACTGGCGAACCACTCGCGCATACTGAACATCATGATAGAGGAAGTAGAAGCGATACAGGACAAATTCGGCGATGAGCGCCGCACGAGGATTGAAAACGTAAGCGGCGAAGTAGACGTAGAAGACCTGATACCGGTAGAGGAGAACGTAGTTACCTACACGAACAGCGGCTACATCAAGAGAATGCCGGTAAGCACATACAAAGCGCAGAACCGCGGCGGCAAGGGCGTATCGGGCATGAAGCAGAGAGAGGACGACTTTGTAGAAGAGATGTACATCTGCTCCTCGCACGACAACCTGCTGTTTATCTCGAATTTCGGCATAATGTACAAGCTGAAATGTTACGAGCTGCCTGAAGGCTCGAAAGCCTCGAAGGGCACGAACATCGTAAACATACTGCCGCTGAAAGAGAACGAGAAGATAGCGGCTATGATAAAGACCTCTGACTTTGCGGAGGGCAAAGCCATAGTAATATGCACGAAGAACGGCAAGATAAAGAGGACCGACCTTTCGGCGTACAAGAACGTAAGGAAGCAGGGACTCATAGCGATAGGACTTGACGAGGGCGACGAGATCGCGGGCGTAAGAATGACGGGCGGCGACAGCCAGCTTATAGTAGCGACGCGAATGGGCATGGCGATACGGATAAAGGAAACGAACATCCGCAACATGTCGAGAAGCGCGCACGGCGTGAAAGCGATAACCCTGCGCGAGGGCGACAGCGTAGTATCAATGGCGAGAGTACGCGAGGGCGCAAGCGTGCTGACAGTTACCGAGGGCGGACTTGGCAGAAAGACGAACCTTGACGAATACCGCATACAGAACCGCGGCGGTCTAGGTCTTAAGAATTACAGGAGCGGCGACGACTACGTTTGCGGCATAAAGGTGATCGACGAAGAGGACGACATCATCATGATAGCGTCAGACGGCGTAGTGATAAGGCTGAGGGCTTCGGACATCAGGCCGATGAGCAGGTATGCGCGCGGAGTACGTCTTATGAAGCTGAGCGGCGAGAGCAAAGTAGTAGCGTTCACGCGAGCGGAGCGGGACGAGAGTGCTGAAACGGCGGTCATCGAGGACAGCGGCGCTGAGGAAGAGCTTGACGCGGAGGCTATCGCGGCTTTAGAAGCTGAGGAGGCTGACGGCGAGGGTGTTGCTGAAGCGGATGACACTGAGTCCGGTTCTGACGGAGAATAATTTCTCAAACTATATTTATATTAGATAAAAAAATCAAGCAGCGTCTTTTTTTAGAAAGGACGCTGCTTGTTCTATGTGGAACATTTTTTTGATTGCGGGGGTTTGGGTGGTGGTTTTTACTTTGTTTCTTTTTTGTTCTACGTGGAACATCATTCCTCTTTCTTCGGGATTTTTATCACATATTCTATATACCCCTCGGCCTGCTTCTTCTCGCTCTCCGCCTCGACCCCCGCCAATCTCATCACATTCAGCGCCTTCTCAACCGCACCTGTGCGGTGTCGCCGTCGATGGCCTGCTTGCCGCAGAAG
>OGYO01002275.1_pt1 | contig 10302 bp, 10 predicted proteins | sample 1576561 | NCBI WGS metagenome assembly OGYO01 (sample SAMEA3541507, study PRJEB24748) | human gut metagenome | biome: human gut; feature: human-associated habitat; material: faeces | place: China | collected 2012 | reverse complement strand
AAGCGACCACCATCGAGGCATCCTTGGAGAGCTACCAGAAAACCGTGGGCGGGTATATCGAGGCTTACTACCCTTTCGAAGAATCCGTCTGCATCGTATGCAACGAGGAGGGCAAGATCAATGGTCTCCCTTTGAACCGGGCGATCTATGTCGATCCGGATCGCAGAGAAATGCTGGACATCATCGCCGGGACATTCTTTGTCTGCGATTGCAGCGGTGAAAATTTCGGCAGCCTCTCTCCCGAACAGCTCCGGCGCTATATGGAGCTATTCAAGTACCCGGAACGGTTTTTCCGAGCCGGTAACGATATCAAGGCCGTGCCGTATATCCCGGAGAGAAGTCAGGAGCGCTGAGGCGCGAGGCGGCCTCGAGGAAAATGCCTGCGGCATTTTCTTAGCAAGCATCGTGCTTTGACGGCACATTGGCTTGTTGGGGTAATCCCAAACCCTTATTACCAAATGAAAGGAGGCAGCATGGCCAGAAGAAACATCAAAGTCGACCTGCGGCTCAGCGAGCAGGAAATGGAGCGGCTGCGCCGGGATGTGGAGCGGTCCGGCTGGTCCCGGGAGACGTATCTCCGTGCGCTGATAGAGCATAGCGTCATAAAAGAGATGCCCTCTATGGACCTTGTCGCGGTGCTCCGCAATCTTCAGCAGATTAATAACAACATCAACCAGATCGCCCTCGTCGCCAACGCCAAAGGCTTCATTGATACGGTGGCCTACTGGGAGAATGTAGATCACTTGAAAAAGACGATCCATGAATTATTGGAGGTGATGTACGGTTCATGGCAGTAACATCCCTGTGGCGCGTCCGGGGGTATATCGGTAAGGTGCTCCTCTATGCCGAGAATCCGGACAAGACCACAAACCCCGAGACGATCCCGTCCGCACCAGAAGCCAACCGAGAAGCGCTGGAGGACGTGATCGCCTACGCCGGCCGCGAGGCCGCTACCAATCAAAGGCAGCTGGTCACCGGCGTAAACTGCACCGCCGGGACGGCCCGCAGCGAAATGATAGCCGTGAAAAAGCGGTTCCGCAAGGAAGACGGGACAATCGCTTATCACGGCTATCAGTCGTTTCGGGAGGGCGAGGTCACACCGGAACAGGCGCACCGCATTGGCATTCAGCTGGCCGAGGAGCTGTGGGGCGAACGATATCAGGTGTTGGTGGCGACCCATGTGGATAAGGAGTCCCACATCCACTCGCACTTTGTCATCAATACAGTCTCCTTTGTGGACGGCCGGAAATTCTACCGCTCCAACGAAGACTACACCCGGATGCGCGAGGTCTCGGATCGACTGTGCCGGGAATACGGTCTCTCCGTCGTCCGCCGCCCGGAGGGCAGGCGCGAAAACTACAGCGCATGGTCTGCCGAGAAAAACGGCAAGCCCACCAACCGCAGTCTCATCCGCGCCGATATCGACCGTGCCATCGCGGCTTCCCTGACGACGGCTGAGTTTTTCCAGACGCTGGCGAATATGGGCTACGAGCTGAAGCTCACCACGGAATCCGGTAAGGCGCTGCAGCGCCCCTCTTTGCGGCCGCAGGGCTCAGCGAGGTTCTATCGCTTCGACCGCCTGGGCGCGGAGTATACGCTGGACACCATCGAGAGCCGCATTTTAGAGCGCATCCGCCGGCAGGAGCTGTTTCCGGAGGACGAGCAGCGGCGGTACCGGAAATACCGCGCCGAGCACCCGTCCCACACCAAAGCCAAGGGGATCGCGGCGCTCTATTACTATTACTGCTACGAGCTGCACATTCTCCTCCGCTTTCCGGCGTCTGTGCAGAGGCTCTCTGCCGCCATGCGGCAGGACCTGCGGAAGCTGGATCGGCTGGACGGGCAGACCCGGTTTCTGGCGGAAAACCAAATCGAGACTTACGCGGATCTGGACAAGTATCAGGAGTATGCCGATGGTGAGATTGCCGCCCTGACAGCAAAGCGAGCGGACCTCCGAAATGCGCTGAAGCGGACGATCCGCGCCGGAGACAAGTCTGCGGTCGAGGAGGTGAAACAGCAGATCACGGCAGTCTCTGGGAAAATCGAGAAATTACAGGAATCCCAGAAAATCTGTGACAGCGTCCGGCAGCGCGCCGAAGACATTCAGACGCAGCTGGACGCGCTGCAAAACGAACGAAAGGAGCAGGAAGATGAACTATTCGGGAGAAGCGGCGGAACAGGTCGTGAGGATGAGCCTCAACGGCGTGGAAGTCGCAGCTAAAATCAGCGGCAAGGCGGCCGAGCGGCTGGCCGTTTTGCTGTATGCAATTCTGCGGGATCAGAAGAAGACTCGCGGCAAAATTCGGCTTACCAACATGCTGAAAAGCGGCAAGGAGCTGAAGGTGTTCGCCGTCCGGGACGGCGAGTTGCGAAAATTCTGCGAGGAGGCCAAGAAGTACGGCGTTCTCTACTGTGTGCTGAAGGATAACAATGCCGCGGACGGCCTGACGGACATCATGGTCCGGGCGGAGGACGCTGGAAAGATCAATCGCATTTTTGAGCGCTTCGGTCTGGCCACGGTGGACATGGCCTCGGTGAAAACGGAGATCCAGCAGTCCCGCGAGGACAAGGCGAAAGGCAGCGGAGATATCCCCACGCCCGAGCGGACGCAGACGGCGGATGACAAGCTGAATCAGTTTCTGGAGGCGGTAGCCGCCGAGCAGCCCGACCCCACGGCGGAGCAGGCGGAAAATGCAAACCCTACCACGGCCCGGATGGCGAAGTCCCGTCCGTCCGAGCGTTTCTTCGGGAGCAGAGACTCCCGCGGCGGCGTGGACGGCTCTGACCGAGGCTCCCGCCCCTCCGTGCGGGAGGCGCTGCGGGAGATCCGCCGCGAGCAGGGACAGAAACCGCCGGAGGCCGAGAGAGAAAATATGCACATCCCCATTCGCGTTAAAAAGAAGGACGACAAGGAGGTGTCCCTGTGATGGCCGAAGACAAGATAGTCGTGACGCTGGACAGCTTTGAGCAGCGGCTGATGGTCAGCGCCCTTACGGATTTCCGCAACGATCTGCTCCGGGAAGAGAAACCCACGGAGGATGTGGATGGCCTGCTTCTGAAGGTCATTGACGCTGTGCCTCGGAAGGAGCGAAAGAAGGCAGACCGTGCGGCACGATAAATTTTCCCAACAGAATATCCTCCTGTACTGCCTCGGCACGATCCCCGTCGTGTGGCTGGCGCTGCGGATCGCACCGTTTATGGAGGATGGACTTCCCGGGTTGATCAAAAACTTTGGGGCGGCGATGAGCCGCCCATTTTATATCACGCTTTGCGGAAACAGCTTGAAAACGATCCTCGTTTTGCTGCTGTGCTACGGACTTGCCATCGGAATATACCTCTCCACCCAGCGCAATTACCGGCGGCGGGAGGAGCATGGCTCCGCCCAATGGGGCTCTCCCGTGCAGGTGAACAGAAAGTACGCAGACAAAGTCCCAACGCAAAACAAGATCCTCACCCAGAATGTCTCCGTCGGTCTGGACGGCCGCAGACACCGGCGCAATCTTAATACCCTGGTCTGCGGCGGCTCCGGCGCGGGCAAGACGAGGTTCTTTGCCAAACCGAACCTGTGTCAGGCCAATTCCAGCTATGTTGTGCTTGACCCGAAGGGTGAGCTTCTGCGTGATACCGGAAACCTTCTCTCGGCCAAGGGGTACGACATTAAGGTGCTGGATCTCATCAATATGGAGAAGAGCCATTGCTACAACCCGTTTGTGTATCTGCGCAGCGACAACGATATCCAGCGTCTGGTGACGAACCTCTTCAAGAACACCACACCGAAGGGCTCGCAGAGCCAGGACCCGTTCTGGGATCAGGCGGCAACTATGCTCTTGCTGGCGCTCATCTTCTACCTGCACTACGAGGCCCCGCCGGAGGAGCAGAACTTCCCGATGGTCATGGAGATGATCCGCGCCGGGGAAGTCCGGGAGGACGACGAGACCTACAAGTCCGCGCTGGATATCCTCTTTGAACGGCTGGAAATGCGAAATCCGGAGCACATTGCTCTGAAGTATTACCGGAGCTATCACTCCGGCAGCGGCAAAACCCTGAAGTCCATCCAGATTACCCTGATCTCCCGTCTGGAAAAGTTCAATCTGGAGAGTCTTGCCAGCATCACACAGAACGATGAACTGGAGCTATGGAGTATCGGTGAGAAGAAAACGGCGGTCTTTGCCATAATCCCGGACAATGACAGCTCCTTCAGCTTCCTCGTGGGGATGCTTTATACTCAGCTGTTCCAGCAGCTCTATTATCAGGCGGACGTTATCCATGGCGGCCGGCTGCCGGTACACGTCCATTTCTTGATGGACGAGTTTGCAAACGTCGCGCTGCCCGATGAATTTGACAAGCTGCTCTCCACCATGCGCTCCCGCGAAATCTCGGTATCAATCATCATCCAGAATCTGGCGCAATTAAAGGCGCTGTTTGAAAAGCAATGGGAGTCAATCGTCGGCAACTGCGACGAATTTCTTTATCTCGGCGGAAATGAGCAGTCCACACATGAGTATGTCTCCAAGCTGCTCGGGAAAGAAACAATCGATACCAACTCATACGGACAATCCAAAGGCCGGAACGGCAGCTACTCCACCAACTGGCAGCGGGCGGGGCGTGAGTTGATGACGCCGGACGAGGTGCGCATGCTGGATAACCGGTATGCGCTTCTTTTTATCCGTGGCGAGCGGCCGGTGGAGGATCTCAAGTTCGATATCCTGAAGCATCCGAACATTGCGCTTACCACGGACGGCGGGGCCGAGCCCTACCGGCACGGCGAAGACAGCATCAGCATTGCGGCCCTGTCCATTGACGAGGGCCTGCTGAAAAAGGCCGGTGCAGAACCGGTCAGCGAGGACGAGTACCTCTTCTTCTGCGAAGAAGAGCTCGAAGAATTACTGCAAAAGAAAATGGAGGAAAAACAGTATGAACAAGAAAACCAAGAACAAGATTGAGACCCCGAACGCAGCCAAGAAGGGCTTTCGTGCCTACTGTGCTGTAGTCATCACAATAGCGCTGATTGCGGTGCTGTCCGCCGCGGCATTTGCTGCCGATGACCCCATTGCCGTGGTCAACAATCTCTCGGACTTCATCTTTGGCCTGATCCGCGCGGTGGGGCTGATTATTCTGGGCTGGGGCGTTGTGCAGGTCGGCATGTCCTTCCAGAGCCACGACCCGAGCCAGCGCTCCAACGGTTTCCTGACGCTGGCGGGCGGAATTGTAATTACCTTCACGAAGGAAATCCTAGACCTGATCGTCGGATGAAAGAGAGATTGCTGATGGAAAAGCGCGAATGTTATATCCACTCTCTGAAAGAGGGTGAACGGCATGTGCTCGGTGAGGCCACGATCCTGAAACGCATCGGAGACAACGACTACCTTGCCGAATACAACGGCGTGAAATGCCACGCCATTTATAACCCCTTTGCCGGGCGGTACTTTGTGGATGATGTGTATGGCGTGATCCGCAGTTCGCCCGACCGGGACAGCAGATGAACCCTACGGCGCACGGGGCGGGCTGCAGCGCAGCCTACCCCAATTTGTCGGGAAGGAGGAACGAATGTGAGTGATAACTGGGTCGTACAAAATCTCGAAAACGCCCTCGAAACGTGGAACGAGAAGCTGGCGGAGATCTGGCAGCTCCTCACACAGTCGCCGGAGCAGTTCAAGGGCGGCGCGATCTGGAATGTGATCGTCGGCATCCACGGCGCGGTGCAGGCCATCGGGCTGGCGCTGCTTGTGTTGTTCTTCGTTGTGGGCGTGATGAAAACCTGCGGCTCCTTTGCGGAGACCCGGCGGCCGGAAACCGCGCTGAAGCTCTTCATCCGATTCGCTCTGGCCAAAGGCGCGGTGACCTATGGGCTGGAGCTGATGATGGCGCTTTTCCGCATCGTGCAGGGCGCGATTTCCACGATTATGGACTCCGCCGGTCTAGGCGCTGCGCAGGAAACGGTTCTGCCGCCGGAGATCATAACCGCTGTGGAAGACTGCGGCTTCTTTGAGAGTATCCCCCTGTGGGCGGTGACGCTGATCGGTGGGCTGTTCATCACGGTGCTCTCTTTTGTGATGATCATGACCGTATACGGGCGCTTTTGCAAACTGTATCTCTATTCGGCCATTGCGCCCATTCCGCTCTCGTCCTTTGCCGGGGAGCCGAGCCAGAACGTGGGGCGAAGCTTTCTCAAAAGCTACGCTGCCGTGTGTTTGGAAGGCGCAATCATTGTGCTCTCGTGCATCATCTTCTCCCACTTTGCTACGTCGCCGCCCACCGTCAAGACCGACGCCGCAGCCGTAACGATGGTGTGGAGCTATATTGGGGAACTCATCTTCAACATGCTCATCCTGGTCGGCTCTGTGAAGATGTCCGACCGGATTGTACGGGAGATGATGGGGCTGTAATGGCGCAAACCGTTTCTATTAATATAGGGAAATTTTGCCGCATTCCTCGTCAAAAAGTTCCCTATAAACCATTCAACCGTCCCCCACTCGGGAGGCGGTTTTCTTATACACAAACGAAGGAGGTATCTCTTTGGAAGTCAAGATCAACCGTGAAATCCGAAACTATACGGAATCCATGTTTTTCGGACTGTCCATGCGGCAGTTCGTTTTTTCTTTGCTGGCTGTGGGCGTCGCTGTGGCGCTGTACTTTCTGCTCCGCCCGTATGTGGGGCTCGAAACGCTGAGCTGGATCGTCATTCTGGCTGCAGCTCCGTTCGGTGCGCTGGGCTTCTTCAGCTACCACGGCATGAGCGCCGGGCGGTTTCTCCGCGTATGGTTTCGCTCGGAGATTCTGGAACCGGTACACCTACGGGTACAGCCAACCAACCTGTATTACGAGGCGCTGAAAAGCGTCATAGAAGCTCATGAAAGGGAGGTCTACAAACGGCATGATAAAGACTCTCAGTAATCTTCTCCAGCAGGACAAAGAGAAATACCGCGCTCCGCGCCGCGTGCAGGATGTGATCCCCATCCGGCGCATCTGGCCGGACGGCATTTTTCTCGTCGGGAACAAGTACTCCAAAATGTACCGCTTCACGGACATTAACTACCTCGTCGCCAGCCGCGCAGATAAGGAGTCCATGTTTCTCCAGTATTCCGAGCTGCTGAACAGTCTGGATGCCGGGGCTGCCGCAAAGATCACAATCAACAACCGCCGCTTGAACCGGGTCAACTTTGAGAAGAACATCCTCATGCCGCTGCGCGGGGATACACGGGACATCTACCGCCGGGAATACAACCGGATGCTGCTGGATAAGGCAATGGAGGGCAACGGCATCATTCAGGAGAAGTACATCACCGTCACGGTGCTCAAAAAGGACATAGAAGAGGCTCGTTCCTACTTTGCCCGCACCGGCGCAGATCTCTGCTCCCACTTTGCCGCCCTCGGCGCCAAGTGTACAGAGCTGGATGCCACCGAGCGCCTGCGCGTCCTGCACGATTTCTACCGTGTCGGCGAAGAGGTGGACTTTCACTTTGATGCGAAGGACATGATGCAGAAGGGACACGACTTCCGGGATTACATCTGCCCGGACAGTATAGAAAAGACCTCGGACCGCCTAAAGCTCGGCAAACGCTTCTGCCGGGTGCTGTATCTCAAGGACTACGCTTCCTATATCAAGGACTGTCTGGTAACGGAGCTGACAGACTTAAGCCGGAACATGATGCTCTCTATTGATATCGTCCCCGTCCCTACCGACGAGGCAGTCCGCGAGGTGGAAACCCGGCTGCTGGGCGTAGAGACGAACATCACCAACTGGCAGCGCCGGCAGAACGCCAACAATAACTTTTCCGCCGTGATCCCCTATGACATGGAACTCCAGCGCCGGGAGGCCAAGGAGTTTCTGGACGATCTCACCACCCGCGACCAACGCATGATGCTGTGCGTTCTCACTATGGTTCTTACTGCGGAAACACAGGCGCAACTCGAGAGCGACACCGAGACCGTGCTGGCCATTGCCCGCAAGCACATGTGTCAGCTTGCCGTGCTGAAGTATCAGCAGTATGACGGGCTTAATACGGTGCTGCCCATCGGAACGCGGCGCATTGACGCCTTCCGGACGCTGACGACGGAGAGCCTTGCTGTGTTCATCCCCTTCAAGGTGCAGGAGATCATGGACAAGGGCGGCATCTACTTCGGCGAGAACGCCATCTCCCATAACCTCATTATGTGCAATAAGGAAACGCTGCTGAACCAGTCGGCGTTTGTCCTCGGTGTGCCCGGCTCGGGCAAATCGTTCTCGGTAAAGGAACTGATCACCTTCCTCATGCTCAACACGGACGACGATATTCTGATCTGCGATCCCGAAGGCGAGTTTGCCCCGCTGGTAGAGGCGATGGGAGACGACATCGGCACCGTCATCCATGTGGCCGCGGGCGGCAAACACCGGCTCAACGCCATGTACATGGTAGAGGGCTATGGCGAAAAGAACTCCATTGTGGATAAGTCACAGTTTATCATGTCGCTAGTTGAGCAGATTGACAAGAGCGGCGTTGGCCCGCAGCACAAATCCATCATCGACCGCTGCACGGCGCAGCTCTATCAGGAGGCAGCAGAAACCGGCATCATCCCAACGCTCTCGGCGCTGCGCGAAAAGCTGCTGGTGCAGCCGGAAGCAAAGGCGCAGGACATTGCGCTTTCGCTGGAGCTCTATACCACCGGCTCTCTGGATATTTTCGGGCACGCGGGGAATGTAGATCTGGATAAGCGTGTGGTGGTATTCAACATCCACGATCTCGGCGAGCAGCTCAAGCCCGCGGGGCTGCTGGTTATTACGGACACAATGCTCAACCGCGTCACGCTCAACTGGCAGCGCGGCCGGCGCACGCATGTCTTCATTGATGAATTCCATGTGGTATTTGAAAATGAGCAGAGCGGCAACTTCTTTGCCTCGGCCTGGCGGCAGTTCCGCAAGCGCAACGCTTTTCCCACCGCCATTACGCAGAACGTGGAGGTGCGCCCAGATAGGGCGCTGTGCAAAGCAGTCTAAGGTACTGCCGCACACGGCAGTGTGCGAAACAATCTGCCTTACCGACTAAGGAGAAATCCTTTACGGGAACAGCGCATGGCAGAAAAAGGAATAGTCACCAAAGGACTTAGGTGCGACTGTTTTCTAATGTTAAGAAGATATGAGGATAAGATTGGGTTTATCGAATGTAAGGTTCCAGTTCCCGTTTTTTGCAGGTGTGGGAAAAGTCCTGAAACCCATGTCATAACGCTGTCACGTCATCTTTCACGGCGGGACAACTGCCAACACGTTATGAAACAGGCGTGAGAACACGTCACAACGAACCGAAAGCATATCCGACAATCTTCACTAACCTATGCACAGTGCTAACTGGGGATTGCCTAAGTCTGGCTCATTTGCCGGATATGGTAACGGAGGCTCCATAGTAGTCCGAGAGGGATAACGACCCTTACATGGCGAAGGGAGCCAGTTAGTAACATCTAAAATGTAAGAATGAAAGGGAGGAGAAACCTCAATGAAACCAACATCTGAAATTTTAGAGCGTATTGAAAAGTGTTCCAGCGAACACAAAGACGGCGTATTCACAAGACTTTACAGATACTTACTTCGTGAAGATATTTACTACGCCGCCTATCAGAAACTTTATGCAAACAAAGGTGCAACAACACAGGGTATCGACAACGATACCGCAGACGGTTTCAGTGACTTCTATGTAAAAGAGTTAATCCAGTCACTAAAGGACGGAACCTACAAAGCCAATCCTGTAAGGCGTGAGTATATTCCAAAGAAAAACGGAAAGCTCCGTCCGCTGGGTATCCCGTCTTTCCGTGACAAGCTCCTGCAAGAAGTTGTCAGAATGATTTTAGAAGCTATCTATGAACCTGTCTTTGACAGCCACTCCCACGGTTTCAGACCGGGTAAAAGCTGTCATACCGCACTCCGTCAGATTTCTTCTGACTTCACAGGCGTGGTCTGGTTTATCGAGGGCGATATACAAGGTTGTTTTGATAACATCAATCACGAAAAATTGATTGAGATTTTGAGCAGGAAAATCAAGGACAGTCGTTTTCTGAACATCATTCGCCAGTTTTTGAAAGCTGGGTATATCGAGAATTGGAAATACAACGCCACTTACAGCGGTTCCCCGCAGGGTGGTATCTGTTCTCCAATACTTGCAAATATCTATCTGAATGAGCTGGACAAGAAGTTTCGGGAAATCGCAGAACGCTTTGATAAGCCGAGGTCTGCATATCAGACACCGGAATATCATGCGGCAAGCAAAGAATTAAAAAGACTGTCTTATTGGATTGACCATACCACTGATGAAGCGGCAAGACAAGAACTGATTG
>OGYO01002273.1_pt1 | contig 10303 bp, 10 predicted proteins | sample 1576561 | NCBI WGS metagenome assembly OGYO01 (sample SAMEA3541507, study PRJEB24748) | human gut metagenome | biome: human gut; feature: human-associated habitat; material: faeces | place: China | collected 2012 | reverse complement strand
CAGCTTTAATGAATCCACGCTCAAAATCAGAATGAATCTTACCTGCAGCCTGCGGAGCCTTGGTTCCAATCTTGATGGTCCATGCTCTGGTCTCATCTTCTCCGGAGGTCAGGAAGCTCATAAGTCCAAGAAGATGATAACTTGCCTTAACCAGCTTCTCAAGTCCTGATTCCTTGAGTCCAAGATCCTCCAGGAACATTTTTCTCTCATCCTCATCCAGTTCGGAAATCTCTTCCTCGATCTGAGCACAGATTACGAAAATCTCACTGTTCTGCTCTGCAGCATATTTTCTTACAGCCTGTACATGCGCATTGTCAGCACCATCATTTGCAAGATCGTCTTCTGCAACATTTGCAGAGTAAATAACCGGTTTCTGAGTGAGCAGATTGTATGTTCCCATCCATGCTTCCTCATCCTCATTCTCCAGTTCCATAGTGATGGCCATTTTGCCGTCTTCCAGCCATTTCTTGATCTTCTGAAGGAAATCAAGCTCTTTTGCAGCTTCTTTTAAAGCTTTCGGGCAAAAAATTCATGCTGCCCCTTGCCATGGTTGCGGGAACGGTCGTTCTCTACCTTTTCGGTACGGTGTGGTTCCTTGTACTGACGGGCAAGGCGCTGAAATATGCTCTTGCGGTGTGCGTGGTCCCGTTCCTTGCGGGGGACTGCATTAAAATTGCCGCCGTCACCGCCCTCACGGTTATTGTTAAACCGAGACTGGACAAAATCTTAGCAAAACAGGAGGCATAAATATGAAGTCACCGCTGGCCGACCGCATAAGACCCTCAAGTCTTGACGAAATGGTGGGACAGAGCCACCTTATCGGCAAGGGAAGGGCTCTTCGCAACATAATCGAATCGGGCAACATTCCAAACCTCATTTTTTACGGTCCGTCGGGCACCGGCAAGACCACGCTTTCGGCCAACCCCACGCGCCTGCTGATCGGCGACGACGAGCACGGCTGGTCCGACATGGGCATCTTTAACGTCGAGGGCGGCTGCTACGCCAAGTGCGAGGGCCTGGACGCGTTCCACGAGCCCGAGATCTTCAACGCCGTTCGCTTTGGCGCCATCTGTGAAAACGTGGTACTCGATGAGAATCGCAAGCCTAACTACGACGACGTCTCGATCACGCACAATACGCGCGTGGCCTACCCCGTCGAGCATATCCCCAATGCGTGGACCAAGGGCATGGGCACCACCCCGAGCGTCGTGCTGTTTTTGACCTGCGACGCCTTTGGCGTGCTGCCGCCCATCTCGCGCCTGACGGCCGACGCCGCCATGTATCACTTTGTGACGGGCTTTACGGCCAAGATTCCCGGCACCGAGGTCGGCGTCACCGAGCCCACACCCACGTTCTCTTCGCTGTTTGGCGAGCCGTTTATGCCGCTCGACCCCATGGTCTACGCTAAGATGCTCGGCGAGCGCATCGCCGACGGTCGCACCCGCGTCTATCTGGTCAACACCGGCTGGATCGGCGGCGGTTATGGCGTGGGCCATCGCATCGAGCTTGCCTACACGCGCGCCCTGGTGGCCCGTGCCCTCGACGGCACCATCGAGGACAGCGAGTTCGTGCATGACGATATCTTTAACGTCGACATTCCCACCACGTGCCACGGTGTGCCCGACGGCATTCTGGTGCCGCGCCAGTACTGGCAGAGCACCGCTCGCTACGACGAGGCAGCGCACAACCTGGCCGTGATGTTCGAGGAGAACTTCGAGAAGAAGTACTCGCACCTGCCCGAGTCCGTCAAGGCCGCCGGCCCGCACGCCCAGGTGCCCGCTGAGGCCCGTCATCGCGGCCGCGGCCTGCTGGGACTCCGCCACTAGCGTCGCCTCAGGCCCAAAACCACCACAAAGGGGACGGGCGCCTTTGTGGTGGTTTTACTCACGCGAATGACTCGGGTTACAATACGCCTGACATATCGCCCCCTTCTCCGGATGGGGGCAGCGTAAGCGCTCTTGTGGCGGCACCGTAGGACTTTGAAGGTGGCCGCTGTGAGGGCGCTTTTTGTTTAGGCGTCCGGACTCGGGCGTCCGCTATGAAGGGAGAACATATGAAGAGTTTCGTTGCCGAGGATTCATTTTGGGAGGTGTTTCCGCAGGCGGTGGTTGGTGTTGTGGTCGTAAAGGGCATGAAGCCCGCGGCTCAGATTCCTCAAGAGGACGTGGATGCGATTGCGGCGTTGCTCGACCGCGCCAATATCGACGCGGAGCGTCATCTGACCAGCGATACTATCAGCGAGAACGCACCGGTCAAGGCATGGCGCGAGGCTTATCGGCTGTTCAAGACCAAAAAGGGCGCGCGTTGCTCAATTGAGAACCTGCTCAAGCGCGTGCTCAAGGGCAAACCGGTGGGCCACATTACGCCCGCGGTGGACATCTACAACACGGTGTCGCTGACCTACGCGCTGCCCGTTGGCGGCGAGGACCTGCATACGATTGAGGGGGATCTTCGCTTGAAGGTGACTGACGGCGGCGATGCGTTCCTGCCACTTGGCGAGGAAACGGATGACCCGACGCTGCCCGGCGAGCTCGCCTACATCGATGATGCGGGCGCCGTATGCCGCTGCTGGAACTGGCGCGATGGCGTTCGCACGGCGCTGTCCGACGATTCGGCCGATGCATTCCTGGCGATTGAGTGCGTGGAGCCCGAGCGGATGGGGGATTGCCAGGCTGCCGTTGATCGTCTCGCCGAGTTGCTCGAGCGCTATCTGGGAGCGACGGTTGTCGTTAAGACGCTTGTGACCCGCGACAATCCCTGCGTGGAACTGTAACGACGCCTGCGGATCATGTTCGCCGGTCAAAACCACCACAAAGGTGCCTGTCCCCTTTGTGGTGGTTTTTATGTTGATGGGTTAACAAATGGGATATTTGGGTATGGGTGTTGCCTCGTGCGGCTAAGATGTTTACCCGTTAGCATCATGTAAGCGAAAGGCGGGCGTCTCCCATGCAGCAGAACGACGAGACACGTTTCGAGGACTTTGTCGGACTGATCAGCGGGCTCTACAAGGAGATCCAGCGCATTAAGACATCCGAGGGCGCAAGGCTGGGCCTCAAGGGTTCCGACGTTATGTGCCTTTACTATCTTGAGCGCAGTAAGGACGGCCTGACTGGCGCTGATCTGGCTCGCATGGCAGGCGTGACCCGCGCTGCCGTCTCGCGCACGCTGGCGCATCTGGAGGAGGGCGGCTACGTCGAGGTCGATGATTCGGGCGATGCCGCCGTTAAGTATCGTGCTCCGGTGCGCCTGACCGCTCTGGGCGGCGAGAGCATGAACGAGGCCGATCGCATTATTCGCGAAGTGCTCGACACCACCGGCAAGACCATGGGCGTGGAGCAGCGCGAGCAGATGTACGCGTCGCTGCGCACGATTCTTGACACCCTGCGCGAGCTGTAGGGCCGCCAAGGCTTTTGCTTTCAATTAACAACTGCATAGTCCCGTTTGAGCGCGTTCGCCGTGCCGGGGCATTGCTGTCAACATTCCCTGCGCGAGGCCCGCGCAAGAAAGGATCAACTATGTCCGTCCGTATTATTACCGATTCCGCAAGCGATATGTCGCCGGCCGAGCACCCGGCACTGGCCGTTTTGCCGCTGTCCGTCACCTTTGGCACCGATGTGTACATGGATGGCATCGACATCGATCACCAGCGCTTTTACGAGATGCTCGTGGAGCGCGATGAGCTGCCCAAGACCGGCCAGGTCAACCCGTACGCGTTTTCGCAGGCGATTGCCAAGGTTCGTGAAGCCGGCGATGAGGCTGTGATTATTACCGTGGGCGCTAAGCTATCAGGCACCAATCAGAGTGCCCGTACCGCACTTGCCGAGGCGCCAGGTGGCGACGTGTTCGTGGTAGACAGCAACAACGTCACCCTGGGCGAGCGCGTCCTGGTCGAGTATGCGCTGCGCTTGGTGGACGAGGGCCGCAGTGCATCTCAGATCGCGGCGGCTGTCGAGGCCGTGCGCGACCGTGTGGTGGTTATCGGCCTGCTCGAGACGCTGGAGTACCTGGTGCGCGGCGGTCGTCTGTCTGCTGCGGCCGGCGCCGTGGGCACGCTGCTCAACGTAAAGCCTGTGGTGGCTGTCGAGGACGGTCTGATCGTGCAGCTGGGCAAGGCTCGCGGTTCCAAGAACGGCCGCAACCTGCTGAACCAAAAGGTCGAAAAGGCGGGCGGCATCGACTTTTCCATGCCGCTGGCGCTCGGCTATACGGGTCTTTCGGATGCGGTGCTCAAGAAGTATATCGAGGACAGCGCGGCGCTGTGGGCTGGCCACACCGAGGGCGAGTTGCCCGTTCACACCATCGGCGCCACCATCGGAACCCACGTTGGCCCCGGCGCCGTAGCAGTAGCCTTCTTCCAGCCCGCCAACTAACCGACCTGCCATAAACCACCACAAAGGGGGCAGACACCTTTGTGTTGGTTTATGCTTTTCCGGGTGGAAGGGAGCGAGCAATGGCGTCTGAGGGCTTTTTTGATCGGGTGTACGAGGTGGTCGAGCAGATCCCCGAGGGGATGGTCGCCACGTATGGTCAGGTGGCACTGCTTGCCGGTCGTCCACGAAGTGCGCGGTACGTGGGGTATGCCCTTCATAGTAATCCGCGCCCTGGCCAAATTCCCTGTCATCGCGTGGTGTTTGCCGACGGCCGTATCTGTGAGGGCTTTGCCTTTGGCGGCCCCGATGCTCAACGCGAGCTCTTAATGGAGGAGGGCGTGACGTTTGCCGATCCCATGCATGTTGATCTGGCCGCCTGTCGTTGGCCTGCTGGACTCTAACAGCTCTGCCGTGGTCAAAGCCACCATAAAGGTGCCTGTCCCCTTTGTGGTGGTTTCCCGTTGCAGGTATACCTTAGCTAACTTATGGAGAAGGTATGGCGGCGCATATTGAAGCTAGAAAGTAAACCATGGTGAACTATATTGGTTTCAGCAACGGAGCAGGCAATAGGCGATGAAAAAGCCTGCCCTGTTGAGTTTGATTCGCATTCCTCCCCTCTGTGCGATTCAACGGTGTACTTCGGGAACAGGCCCGCTGGCAACTATCTGCCAGCGGGCCTGTTCCTGTTTCGGTGAGGATTCAGCCTCACCGTCTATGTTGTGCGAAGGCGCTTTGCCTAGTACACCATGCCCATGGCGTCCTGAACCTCGGCCAGGGTCCGCTCGGCGATCTCGTTGGCGCGACGATTGCCCTCGTGCAGCACGTCCTTGACGTAATCCAGGTCGTTCTCGTAGCGCTGGCGACGCTCACGGATCGGGGCGAAGTACTCGTTGACGGCCTCGGTCACGTACCTCTTGAGCTGGCCGGAGCCGCCCATGCCGATCTCCTCGGCAATCTCGACTTCGGAACGGCCGGTGCAGATGGCGGCGGTCGAAAGCAGGCCGGACACGCCGGGGCGGTTCTCGGGATCAAACGTGATCATGCGCTCGGAGTCGGTCTGGCTCTTCTTGATGCGCTTGGCCGTCTCCTCGGCGGTCATCGAAATATTGATGGCGTTGCCGTAGCTCTTGCTCATCTTGCGACCGTCCAGGCCGGGCAGCAGCGGGGTCTCGGACAGCAGCGCGTCGACCTCGGGAAATACCTTGCCGTAGCGGTTGTTAAAGCGGCGGGCGATGGTGCGGGTGAGCTCGATGTGCGGCAGCTGGTCGCGACCGACGGGCACCACATTGCCCTTGCAGAACAGGATGTCGCAGGCCTGATGCACCGGATAGGTGAGCAGAAGGCCGGTGAGCTCGTGGCCCGAGGCCTCCATCTCGGCCTTGACCGTGGGGTTGCGCGCCAGCTCGGCCTCGGACACCAGCGACAGGAACGGCAGCATGAGCTGGTTGGCGGCGGGCACGGCGGAGTGCGCGTAGATCATGGTCTTGTCGGGGTCGATGCCGCAGGCAAGGTAGTCCATGACCATGTTGTACACGTTGTCCTGGATGTGCTCGGTCGTGTCGCGGTCGGTGATGACCTGGTAGTCGGCGATGAGTACGTTGGTTTTGGCACCCATGTTCTGCAGTTCAACACGGCCCTTGAAGGTGCCGAAGTAGTGACCCAGGTGCAAGCGTCCGGTCGGGCGGTCGCCGGTAAGCATGGTGAACTTCTCGGGCGTCTTTGCCAGGCCCTCGCGAATGGCGTTGCTCTTTTGCAGCGCGACTTCGTAGCTGTTCTCGTTTGGCATGATTGCTCCTAACGTATGTTCATGAGTCAAGATGATAACGCGTTTATTGGAGGGGCGGGGTGTGAGTAGGCGAGGGGGCGGGAGAGTGATGCGCGTGGTGCGGCATGTGCGATGGGGGCGGTGTGGCTGCGCTTGGCCGGCAGCACCTGGGCGCATCCTCGGCAGCTTACCCTAGAGCTTGTGGTGGCGCTCTTCCTTACGTTCCTCGGCTGCCTGCTCCTCCTGCTTAAAGGCGGGGTCGTCGGGGGTGACGAGCTCGTCCTCGTGCGTGCGCTTGTTGTAATGGTGACGCAGCACGGGCTCAAACAGGTGCAGGTGCTTGGCGAAGGCCGCCGAGCCAATGGCGAGCACGGTAAAGATGAGCACGCGCATGGGGACTTCGACTTGGTTGATGGCGGCGGCGCCGGCCGAAAGCATAATGCACCAGGCATAGATGAGCAGTACGGCTTGCTTTTGGTTATAGCCCTCTTGGATCAGGCGGTGGTGGATGTGGCCCTTGTCGGCCTGTCCGATGCTAATGTGGGCGCGTTTGCGGCGCACGATGGCGCTAAACGTGTCGATGATGGGCACGCCGGCCACGATGAGCGGGATGATGAGCGAGGTAAGCGCGGCGGTGCGGCTCACGTTGAGCAGCGAGATGGAACCCAGCGCAAAGCCCAGGAGCAGTGAGCCCGAGTCGCCCAAGAAGATGCTCGCGGGGTTGAAGTTGTAGCGTAGGAAGGCGAGGCACGAGCCAAAGAGCGCGATAGAGAGCGCTGCGGCGTCAATGCGACCCGAGAGCACAGCGACCGAGAACATAGTGAACGATGCGATGCCGCAGATGCCGGTGGCCAGGCCGTCGAGGCCGTCGATGAGGTTGATGATGTTGGTGAACGCCACAAGGTAGATCACGGTGATGGGGTAGGCGAGCCAGCCGAGCGCGATCTCGCCAGGGGCAAACGGGTTGACGATGACGCCGATTTTAAGGCCGCCCACGCAGGCGATGAGCGCGGCGAGCACCTGGCCGGCCAGTTTTTGCTTGGGGTTGAGCTGGAAGACATCATCGATCGCGCCGGTCGCAAAGATTACGGTAAAGGAGAGTGCCAGCACGGGGTAGCTGATGTGCAAGCGCGGGTGCGGCACCAAAACGGGCGGCCAGTCCAGGTACCAGGTGCCCAGGATCTGCACGATGCAGGCGACGACGAGGCCCAAAAAGACCGCGGTGCCGCCCATGCGCGGGATGGGCTTAGTGTTGATACGGCGCTTGGAGGGATAGTCGACGGCGTCGAGCTTGATTGCCAGGCGCTTGACCAGGGGCACCGTGAGGAAGGTCGTGATAAAAGCCGCGGCCGCCACGCATAGGTACGGTATGAAGCTCGTGGAGGAAGCCATGAATCGATAAACCGCCAAGCGTCGAAGGAAAAGGTCAAAGGGCGCTACGCGCAAAAGGGCATAGCTGACCCATGATACTCGACCGAGGGAGTGCGGGGGTCTGCGCCGTGCGATTATCACGCGCTTACCAGATATTGGGATGTTGGCGGAGGTTCTGCCGAGTGCCGTTGTTGGGTGTCATACGGGATCTGCGATGGCAATTCTTGGCAAAATCGGCAAAAGAAAACCACCCCCCACGTTACGAAAATGAACCCACCTAAAACAGGTGGGTGCCCTCATCGACCGTTCCAGCGTCCTTAACAACGAAGGATACCTGTACTGAGTACGACTGTGTGGGCTCCCTAAATAAACGCGACGGTTCACCCAGTTGCTCCGCGGGGGGCGGAATACCTACATCATAAAGCGGCACTTTGTTGATTCCAGTCTTGACATTACAAAATTCGTGTCGGACGATTACGGCGCCTTGGGCTTGGAGCCGTCTGTGCGGTCCGGGCCTTTACGTTTGAGCTGCTGAATCGTTATTTTGGAGCATGTTTTTATGCCGACGTCGTTGACCGAACTTTTTTCGCCTGCCTGTCATTTGTGTCCGCGCCGTTGCGGTGCGGCGCGCGATGAGGGTGCGCACGGCATATGCGGCGCCGACGACGCGCTTAAGGTCGCCCGCGCGGCGCTCCATATGTGGGAGGAGCCGCCCATCTCGGGTGAGGCCGGCTCGGGCACGATTTTCTTTAGCGGCTGTTCGCTCAAATGCGTCTACTGCCAAAACCACGAGATTTCGACGGGAAATTTCGGTCTTGAGATTACGTCCCAGCGTTTGGTCGAGATTATGCTGGAGCTGCAGGACCAGGGCGCCAACAACATCAACCTGGTGACTGCGACGCATTATGCTTACCTGCTGCCGGTCACGATTGCCGCAGCGAGGGAGCGCGGGCTGGACATCCCTATCGTTTACAACACGAGCGGCTATGAGCGGGCGAGTGCCGTGGCGGCGCTCGGCGATCTAGTCGATGTGTGGCTTACCGACTTTAAATATGCCGATGCGACGCTTGCACAGTCGCTTTCTCATATTAAGGATTACCCACGTGTGGCCGTGTCTGGCCTGGCTCAGATGGCGCGCGAGATTGAGCGCCGCGGGGGAGAGCTGGTGGATGACGAGGGGCTCATGAAGCGTGGCATCATCGTGCGTCACCTGGTGCTGCCGGGCCATGCGGACGATTCGTGCCGCGTGCTGGACCTGGTGTGGCAGACGGTGGGCGACGTGCCGATTTCGGTCATGAACCAGTACACGCCCAATGCGCTCATGCGCGAGCAAGGCGGCGAGTTAGCACGCGCCGTGACGCGCGAGGAGTACGAGCAGGTGCTCGACCATGCCGACGACCTGGGCTTTACGACGATGTTCTGGCAAGAGGGCGGCGCGGTAGACGAGAGCTTCACCCCAGCCTTCGACACCACCGGCGTCCTCACCAGCGCAAAGTAGCGCGTTTGCCGATGATTTTTCTGGGACGGGGATTAAAAAAATCATTAGGAGTAGTCTTTTTGGGCGTTGACAGTTGGCGAGCCGTAGGTAAAATATCAACTTGTCCTGGGGACGTAGCTCAGTTGGGAGAGCGCTGCCGTCGCATGGCAGAGGCCGAGGGTTCGACTCCCTTCGTCTCCACCCTTGGATTTGATAAGCCGCTGACATTGTGTCGGCGGCTTTTTTTAAAAAGAAAGGGCTGAACTATGGCCGAGCTTGAGTCCCAACCACTGTCTGCCGAGGAGCGCGCCGAGTTGGAAGAGCTCCGCGCCGAGAAGGCTCGTCGCGAGGCCCAGGAAGAGGCACGCCGCGAGCGTGAGGAGCTTGCCGCCCTGCGCGCCGAGCGTGAGAAGGCCGAGGAGGCCGCTGCGAAGGTTGCGCCCAAGTCCGCGCCTGCGCCCAAACCTGCTGCTGCGAAGCCTGCGCCTGCCGCACCCAAACCTCAGCCCAAAAAAGCCGCTCACCCCAAGTCCGTCGAGCCCAAACCGAGCCGTGACGAGATGACCTTTGCTCAGCGTATGGTCACCTCCAAGGAGCCTACGGGCGAGAATGAGATCCCTGGCATGGCGCCGGCTCAAAAAATCATCATCGTGCTCGCCCTCATCGCGTTTATCGTCTTTATGGTCTACACGATCACGGGCAGCATGGGCCTGCACTAACCTGTTCGCGCCGGGCTCCATGCCCGCACGTCCGCCTCGTCCAACCCTCAACTTCTGCACAACGCATCCGAAAGGTCGCCCCATGGCTTTGACCGACATCTCGCATCCCACCGACATTGCAATGCTCACCGATCTGTACGAGCTCACTATGGCCCAGGGCCTGTGGGAGAGCGGCAAGGCCAATGAGCAGGGTTGTTTTACCGCGTTTTACCGCGACCATCCCTTCGGCAGCGCGTATGCCGTCATGTGCGGCACCGCCGAGCTGCCCGAGCTTGTCGAGAACCTGCGCTTTACGCCCGAGGACATCGACTATCTAGCTTCGCTCCAGGCTCCGGCCGGCGGCGCGATGTTTAAGCCTGCATTCCTCGACTACCTGCGCAACTTCCGTGCACACGTGAACATTGACGCCGTGCCCGAGGGCGAGCTCGTGTTTCCGCGCGAGCCCATGGTGCGCGTCACCGGCCCGTCGTTGGAGTGTCAGCTGCTCGAGACCGCGCTGCTCAACATCGTCGGCTTCCAGACGCTCGTTGCCACCAAGACGGCGCGCCGACAACTACAAGGTGGGCTTCTTCCAGGGCGGTGCCACTCAGCAGTTTGCCAT
>OGYO01002272.1_pt1 | contig 10306 bp, 10 predicted proteins | sample 1576561 | NCBI WGS metagenome assembly OGYO01 (sample SAMEA3541507, study PRJEB24748) | human gut metagenome | biome: human gut; feature: human-associated habitat; material: faeces | place: China | collected 2012 | reverse complement strand
ACAGAACGCTGCAATGCAACAATGGTTTTACGCTGCTGCGGCTCATACCGCATACCGGCCGCACACATCAGCTTAGGCTGCACATGTCCGCCATAGGTTATCCGCTGGCGGGAGACTGGCTTTACGGCAGGGAGGACAGGGAGCTGATAGCGCGGCCGGCACTGCATTCCTGCGAGCTGTGGCTGACGCACCCGCTGACAGGGGATAAGCTGCATATAGTGTCGCCGCCGCCGGAGGATATGCTGCTGCTGATGAGATGACGGGTATAAAAATAAAACGTGGAGACGGTATGCCCGCCTCCACGCTTTTTTATTAGCCTACCTTTTTGATTATAGCGACCTTATCCTTTACGGATATCTCATATCGCGCCGAAGCCTCCCATTCCGGCGCGCCGCCGATATATGAGGTGCCGTCGGGGAATGTGACGGTGTGGCTTTCCGCAGATGAAAGGCTCAGGCCTATCCAGCACTCGAAATACGTATCTGACGGGTAGGTGAAGGAGATGTCGCCCACGTCTGTCAGGTAATATTCGTACTCGTCGCTTAGCGCCACTGAGGTGGGAGCGGAAAGCACGGAACGCTGGAATACAGAAACGGGACCGGCAGGGCCTGCAGGGCCGGTTTCGCCCTGAGGTCCCTGAGGGCCGGTTTCGCCCTGAGATCCCTGAGGGCCGGCTTCGCCCTGAGGCCCCTGAGGGCCGGTTTCGCCCTGAGGCCCTCGAGGGCCTGTATCGCCCTTTGCGCCTTGCAGCGGCCCATTATTTACCCAGACGCTGTTTATGCCGTCCCAGATATATATATCGTAAGGCTGTGCCGAGCCTATGCCGTATGCGTCGCCGGCATAGGGCAGCGCTATGGCGGCCTCGAGAGCCGCCTGAGTGGCAAAATAGCCCAGCACGGCAAAGCCTGAACCGGTGTCACCCTTTGGCCCCTGAGCGCCGTCTTTACCGTCAGCTCCGTCCTTGCCTGGCGCACCGTCCTGACCGGGGTCTCCCTTAGGACCCTGCGGGCCGCGTTCGCCTGCATCGCCCTTCGGGCCGGCCTCGCCGGTCTCACCCTTAGGTCCCTGAGGCCCTGCGGGTATGCCCAGCTCTATCACCTTGGCTCCGTCCGATTCGGTTACTCTGGCGGTAGGATCGGCGCCGCTTTGCAGCATGGTAGCGGTTGCCCTGAGCTTGGAAAGCTTGTCATACAGCGCCTCTCGGCTGTTTTCTGCCGTTTGTCTGCCCTCCTCAGCAGCTTTGGCGCTCTCAATAAGCTCGTCCAGCGATGCCTTGAGGGAGGTGAGACCGTCCTGCATAGCTTTAAGCAGAGGGTATTCGGCAGACGCCTGCACGGTGCTGCTGTTTACTATGGCTTCACGGCAGACAAAGTTGAAGCGGGCGGTGGTGACGAGGGTAGAAAGGGAAGCGTCGGAGTATACCTGAATCTCGCATTCCACAACACCGGGAGAGAACGAGGCGGGAAAAAGGTCTATGGCGACCTTGGAAGCATCGTCGGGCGAAATCGTGATGCCGCCGTTCTGGACTCCGCTGTCCTGAAGCGAGGTAGAGCCGTCCGCGCGGGAAAATGCGGCGATTATCCTGCAGCCCGTAAGGTCTACGGGGCTGTCTCCATCCATTAGGGTAACGTTGATCCTGTTGCCGTTGTCGCCGTTCACCACGGTAAAATCCCTGTGTGAGGAGGGCCTCTTGATATCGAGATCAACGTCGAATACCTTGTTTACTGACATATTGAAACCTCCTGATTTGATTCATTAGTCCTTCGCGGAGCGAGAGCGAAGGCAGCAAAACGCATCGAACAAACGTTTTATAAGTTAAGCTTAGTGCAATTTACGTGCTCAATCAATATGAAAAACGGCAATTGGTACCGATATGGGTACTGTGCTGGACAATGTTGCACAAACGGTGCTTTTTTTTCGCCCTTAAACCGCCCGGCAGGTGCGGCAAAGGAAGAACGTCTTGAAATGCGCCGGCATTTGGGGGATAATAAAACTAAAAAATAAAGGAGCTTGCCCCATGAGCATCGCAGACAGGGTATTCATAGAGAATTGCAGGGATATAATATCAAACGGCGTATGGGATACCGACAGGCCGGTGCGCCCGAGGTGGGAGGACGGCTCCCCCGCACATACCGTAAAGCTCTTCGGCGTGGTGAACCGCTATGATCTGTCACTGGAGTTCCCTATTATGACCCTGCGCAAGACAGGCTTCAGGAACGCAATAGACGAGCTTCTATGGATATGGCAGAAGAAGTCAAACAACATACACGACCTGCACAGCCACATCTGGGACGCCTGGGCGGACGGCAGCGGCAGCATAGGCAAGGCCTATGGCTACCAGCTGGGGGTAAAGCACCACTATCCCGAAGGGGATATGGATCAGGTGGACAGGATACTTTACGACCTGAAGCACAATCCCGGCTCCCGCAGGATAATATCCAACATATACAATCACGCCGATCTTTCCGAAATGCGGCTGTATCCCTGCGCTTACAGTATGACCTTCAATGTATCTGGCAATCGGTTGAACGCCATATTGAATCAGCGCTCCCAGGATATGCTGGTAGCCAACAACTGGAACGTATGCCAGTATGCGGTATTGGTTTACATGATGGCTCAGGTAAGCGGCCTCGAGGCGGGAATACTTATGCACGTGATAGCAGACGCACATATTTACGACAGGCATGTGCCGCTGGTGGAGGAGCTCATCTCCCGTGAGCCCCTGGACGCGCCGAGGTTCATTATTGATAAGAGCATAGACGACTTTTACAAGTTCACCGTGGACAGCTTCTCCCTTGAAGGGTATGAGTCTCACGGCAGTATAGGTAAGATACCGGTGGCGGTGTAGCGTATGGATATTATAGTCTGCATTGACAAAAATAACGGAATAGGAAAGGACGGCGGGCTGCTTTTCCGTATCCCGGAGGATATGGCGTATTTCAGGCGTATGACCGTAAACAAGACCGTAATAATGGGCCGTAAAACGCTGGAATCACTGCCAGGGGGCAGGCCGCTGGAGAACCGCCGCAACATAGTGCTTACCCGTAATAGGGACCGCGTGCCTGATGGGGCCGACGCTGTGAGCAGTATTGATGAGCTGAAGAGGGCGATAGGGAGTGACAAAGCCTTCGTCATAGGAGGGGAAAGTATCTATGCGATGCTGCTGGATTACTGCGAAAGGGCGTATGTAACCGAGGTAGAAGCGTGCGGCAATGCCGACCGCTTCTTTCCGGATATACGGAGCATGCCTAATTGGCGTTTGGCAGAGCAGGGCGAGGAAAGGGAGCATGGCGGATTAAAATACAGATTTAACGTTTACAAAAACCACTCGATCAAAGAGCTTTAAAATAAAAACCCCTCTTATCGGGCAGTATAAGCCGGAGAGAGGCGTTTTTTATGATAAAGTCTATAATATACTGGAGCAATTACGGAAGCACTCAGCGATATGCGGAGCTTTTGTCTAAAGATATGGGGATACCCGCGTCGCCGCTGCATAATGCCGGCGCTTCTGACGGCGAGGTTTTTTATCTGGGCTGCGTTATGGATGGACGCATAAGGGGATATGCCTGCGCAGCGGCGAGGTTTCGGATAGCGGGGGTGTGCGCCGTGGGCCTTGAGGAGAAGAGGGCGGATACCGTATTTGAGCTGAGGAGAAATACCGGCATTGCGGACAGCCGTATAAGGATATTTTATGCCCGCGGGGCGTTTGACAGTGATAAACTCAATTCCGTACATAGGCTCATGCTCAGGGGCGCAATGGAGAGCATGGAGGGAAGCGCAAAGTATGCGGCCATTCTTGAATTGATGCAAAAGGGCTGCGACTTTGTATCCGAAGAAAACATACGGCCGGCGGCGGAATGGATAATATGGCGGAATAAGACGAACGGGCAAAAATAACGCAGTATTCAGCCGCACATGGCAAGGCAGATTACGCCGGCAATACAGACGATATTGAGCAACAGCAGCAGCGGCATGCCTATTACAAAGGAGCTGTGCTTTGTCTTGTGGCGGAAGGCCAGCATTCCGAGCATGCCGCCCAGCGCGCCGCCCATGGCTGCAAGAAGAAAAAGCGTCCGCTCGGGTATGCGCCACTTTTTGGCGCGGGCCTTGAGCTTATCTATGCCCATCGCCATGAAGCAGGCGAAGGACATTACGGAGCACCATATTATAATTATTCCGCTAAAGGGTATCTTCATGGCCCTTCCCATCCTTAAAGAGCTCTATTCCGATAGGCTCGTCGTTCCATGGGGGCAGCTTCAATCTGTCCCACATGCCGTATTTGTGGGTATCCGCTATGGCGTTCATTATGCGCTCGTCCGCATCCGGCATGAGCTTTGTAAAGTAACGTATTATATCCTTCATTTCCTCCCGCTTGGTATGCCCTGCCACGGGGCAGTTGGGCTTGCGAATTGGCAGTTCCAGCCGCTTTGCTACGGAAAGGGCGTACTTTTCCGGCAGGAATATGAGCGGGCGTATTACGGATACCTGCTGCCTGTCCAGGTATGTCACAGGGCCAAAGGTATTGAGGCGGCTCTCGTAGAGCAGGCTCATAAAAAAGGTTTCTATTACATCGTCGCGGTTGTGGCCCAGGGCAACGAGATTGCAGCCGTGGGCATGTGCGTAGTCGTTCAGCGCGCCGCGGCGGAACTTGGCGCACAGGGCGCAGGGGTGGGACTCTTGGCGTATGTTAAATACAACGTCGCCTATATCTGTTTTGAGTATCTCAAAGGGCACGCCTATGGATTCGGCAAAGTCCGCGACGGGCTGATAATCCTGATCCGATATGCCAAGATCCAGCATAACGCCTATCAGCTCAAAGGGGGTATGGCAGAACTTCTGATACAGCTTCAGGCCGTAGAGCAGCAGCAGGCTGTCCTTGCCGCCGGATACGCCGACGCATATCTTATCGCCGGGGTGTATCATTCGGTATCTTTCATCGGCACGTCTTATGCAGCCGAGAACACGCTTCATAATAAAAATACCTTTCAAATAACGATATACAAAGCATTATAACCCAAAAGAGGCTATTGACGCAACGCAATAGTTTGTGCTAATATATACCGCGAAAACCGAATATGCCTTATCAAGAGTGGTTGAGGGAACGGCCCTGTGAAACCCGGCAACCTGCCAATGCGGCAAGGTGCCAATTCCGTCGGCGATATGCCGGAAGATGAGCTAACGAAAAGTGAACCTCATCTGCGTATGAGGTTTTAATTTTTTATTCGGAGGAATTTTGAACCAATGAAGCGACTTTTTACATCTGAATCGGTCACAGAGGGACACCCCGATAAGGTATGCGACAGCATATCCGATGCAGTGCTGGACGCCTATCTCGCACAGGATCCCTATTCACGCGTGGCATGTGAGTGCGCCGCCACCACCGGCACCGTAATGGTAATGGGGGAGATAACCTCAAAAGGCAGCGTGGACGTTAAGGACATAATACGCCGCACAATAGACAGTATAGGCTACAACAAGCCGGAATACGGCTTTGACTGCAACGAGCTTGAGCTCATAGTAAAGCTGGACGCACAGTCGCCCGATATAGCCATGGGAGTGGACAAGTCTCTCGAGGCCAAGGATGGGGATAACGACAGGCTGTTTTCCACCGGCGCGGGGGATCAGGGCATGATGTTCGGCTTCGCCTGTGACGAAACTGAGGAGCTTATGCCCTTGCCTATAGCCCTTTCCCATAAGCTTACCATGCGCCTTACAGAAGCGCGCAAGAGCGGCGAGCTGAGCTATCTCAGGCCGGACGGAAAGAGCCAGGTCACGGTAAATTATGAGGACGGCAGACCGGTATCCGTAGACGCGGTAGTCATCTCTGCTCAGCACGATCCGGATATCCCCATGGAGCAGCTCCGCAGGGATATAAGGGAAAAGGTGATTTTGAAGGTAATACCTGAAAAGTACCTCACCCCGGAAACAAAGATATTCGTGAACCCCACCGGCCGCTTTGTCATAGGCGGCCCAAAGGGAGACAGCGGCCTCACCGGGCGTAAGATAATCGTCGATACCTACGGCGGATATGTACCCCACGGCGGCGGCGCGTTCTCCGGCAAGGACCCCACCAAGGTGGACAGGAGCGCGGCCTATGCCGCACGCTACGCCGCTAAGAATATAGTGGCGGCGGGGCTGGCAAAGCGCTGCGAAATACAGATAGCCTACGCCATAGGAGTAGCGGAGCCGGTATCCGTTTACGTCGACACAAAGGGCACCGGGATAATACCCGACGACGAGATACAGCAAAAGCTTCTCAGGTGCTTCGACTTCAGGCCGGAGGCCATAATAGAGCGACTGGAGCTGAGGAGGCCCATTTACGGAAAGACCGCAGCCTACGGCCACTTCGGCAGAACGGATATAGACCTTCCTTGGGAGCATACCGACATGGCAGAAGCGCTGAAAAAAGCATAATTGCAAATGTTTTGCAAAAAGAGGTCCGGCTAAGTTGATTCCCGGACCTCTTTGAGGTTATAATCTACATATAAAACAGACGAGGAGGAAGTATCAGTGGTTCGTGTCATCTTTGGCGAAAAGGGGACGGGCAATTCAAAGCACATTATCCAAATGGCAAATGACTCGGTAGATGAAACTCAGGGCAGCGTGGTATTTATTGACGCGGAGGGCCAGTATCTTTTCGATCTCAAGCATGCGATACGCTTTATAGACGCGGGACACTACAACATAAACAGCCCCAAGATGTTCTACGGCTTCCTTGCGGGCATAGCGGCTCAGGATTTCGATCTTCAGAGGATATACGTGGATGGCTTCAGGAAGCTGGTAAAGCACCCGCTGAACGAACTGGAAGCAATGTTCGTACAGATACAGGATTTTGCGGATAAGAGCGGTATAGACATATTCATAGGCGTCAGCGAAGATGGGGGAGAAATGCCCTCTTGCCTGAAAAAATATGTGTGAGAACATTCATATTATTATAAATTATACGGAATTGAGCGGCACTCGTGCCGCTCAATGCTTTTATATGATATAATTAACCTTGTATTTTTTGCGGGAGGTGAAATATGCCGAACATTTTTGATATATTAGGGCCCGTGATGATAGGCCCGTCAAGTTCGCATACCGCGGGGGCCGCACGCATGGGAAACATGGCCCGTACACTGCTGGGCAGCGAGCCTGTAGAGACCAAGATACATCTTCACGGTTCGTTCGCCGAGACGGGCAAGGGCCACGGCACCGACCGCGCCATAGTTGGAGGGCTGCTGGGCATGAAACCTGACGACAGCCACATACCCTTCGCTTTCGACGAGGCGAAGGAGAGGGGCTTAAAATATGAAATAGATGCTGTTGCGCTGCGGGATGCGCACCCGAATACTGCGGTGATAGAGCTTACGGGCGCAGACGGCAAGCAGCTTGTCATGCAGGCCTCATCTATAGGCGGCGGCAGGATAGTCGTCAACAAGCTGGACGGTATAGATGTGAACTTTACAGGCAATTTCAATACTCTCGTCATACGCAATCAGGACGAAAACGGCGCGGTGGCGGCGGTAACGTCCATACTCAGCCAGATAAGGGTAAATGTGGCCAACATGAGCCTCTGCCGCCATAAACGGGGAGGCGATGCGCTTATGGTTATAGAGACGGATCAGCATGTAAAACCCAATCAGGTAGAGTTTTTGAGCGAGCTTCCCGGAATAATTTCCGTGACCTATTACGACAAGGAGGAAGAGGACGATGGCTCTCGATTCGATGAAGGAAATATTTGACCAGATGGAGCGGGAGAACATACCCTTCTGGGAGGTCGTATTGCAGGCCGACATGGAGGAGCGGCAGGTGACGCGCAAGCAGTCCATGGCCAAGATGCTCATCACCTGGCAGGCGATGGAGGACGCAGCAGACACATATACCGGCACGCGAAAGAGCGTCAGCGGCCTTGTGGGCGGCGACGGCATTAAAATGCGCCAATACGCCATGCGCGGCGCCGCCATGTCCGGCGGTTATGTATGCGATGTTATAGCGGAGGCTCTCAGCATGGCGGAGTCAAACGCATGCATGCGGCGCATAGTGGCGGCGCCTACTGCGGGAGCCTGTGGAGTGCTGCCGGCGGTGCTGCTGCCCCTTTGCAATTATGAGGAGCTCACTCAGCATCAGCTTCTGGAAGCGCTGTATGTGGCCAGCGGAATAGGCGCGGTAATTGCACACCGGGCCTGTATATCCGGCGCCGCGGGCGGATGCCAGGCCGAGATAGGCACTGCTGCGGCCATGGCGGCTGGGGCGCTGGTAGCCATAAAGGGCGGCACGGGCGCGCAGATAGGTCACGCGGTGGCCATGGCCCTGAAGAACCTAATGGGCCTTATATGCGACCCTGTGGCAGGCCTTGTGGAGGTGCCCTGCGTGAAGCGCAACGTAATAGGCGCGGTAGACGCGGTCAGCGCCGCAGATATGGCCCTTGCAGGTGTGGAGAGCCGCATACCCGTGGACGAGGTGATAGACGCCATGGGCGACGTGGGCAGGCGCATGCCTGTGGAATTCAGGGAGACAGCCCTGGGCGGCCTTGCCACGACGCCTACCGGTCAGGAGATAAAACACTGCATGAAGAAAAAAGAAAAATAGGAGCGTTTAGCCCCGGCGGAGCCGCCGCACTTGCCAAAAAGCAGACAATAGAAAAATAAATTTCAAACGCCTGGTTATATAACTGAATCAGGCGTTAGTTACTAATTGCAGAAGCCGGATGCTTTCCCGGCGCTGCCGGCTGCTGGAAGGAAAAAGCGAATATACCGTTGCTGATGCAGCCGGATCTGAGGGTCGGCAAGGGCTGTACGGACATTAATATATTTTTACGTTATATGGAAAAATAAATAAAAAATACAAAACAAAGAATGGGTGGAAAGGGCCTTGATCCCGTGATCCAGATGATCCAGCGATTGCCAAACCTCGTCGTAAAATAGCTTTCCGTCATTGGTGGGCGCAAGATGGTTTTTCCTCCTTATCATCAATGACGCAATGGTACAACATGTATCAAAAAACAAAAAATCAATAATTTAGTGGTCATTATGTACCATGAGCATTGACAACAATTGTGCAAGGTGCATATAGAAAATAACGCAAAATAATGTGATAATTGTCCTTGATGGATGAATGACTATATCATAGTATATATATAAATGCTATATTCAAACTTGTATTTTTTGAGGGCTCCGGTTTCGGAGCAATGGCAGAAACATCCCTCTGAAAATCGGCAAGCTTTCTTATAAAACGTCGATGCGGACAGGCCTTGACATTCAGGACGGGAATAATCCGCCTTAATAGATGAAAGATTAATTTAATAGATGAAAGATTAAGCTTTAATAATAGCAATAGCATAAACGCAGAAAGGAGAGCTGCTTTTGAGAGGAAAGCGGCGGAAAGAAAGAATGATTCTGAAAAATGCAACGCTTCATATCGGCAATGGGGAAGTGTTCCAAGGCGACATGAGAATTGCGGACGGCAAAATAGTCGAGGTCGGAAAGAACATCAATGGGGACGAAAGCCGCTCTCTCAACGGAAAGCATGTATTTCCCGGCTTTATTGATTCCGGAAATTTCCTCGGCGCGCAGGACATGGCTTTTTTTGCAAAGGACTATAACGAAAACTCGAACCCTGTCACGCCGTATCTCGATATCTGGCATTCTATTGATCCCGATGAGTTGAGTCTTCAGGAATTGTATAAGGCCGGCATCACCAGTATGTTAGTTACCCCGGGCAATGAGGGGATTCTGGGCGGTACCTGCACCGTAGTAAAGACCAAGGGAAAAAATATAAATAAGATCACGGTCAAGCGCGATGCGGCGATGAAGGCTTCCATGACCAGCGAAGTTATCCGCGTATTTAGCGGCAAAGGCAGCCCCCAAACGCCAATGGCCCTGATTGCCATGCTGAAGACGGCGCTGCAAACCACAGAGTATGCCAATGACTACCGCAGTCAGCGCACCAAAGAAGTCATGGATGCTGTGCGCGAGGGCAGGATGCCTATTCTTGTCGCCTGCGAGACCGCACCGGAGATGGAGCGTTTCCTTGAAGCGACTAAGGAATACACAAAAATGAAGATCATCTTCACGCTTTCGTATGAGGCGGATCGCTGTGCCGATGCAATTAAGAAGCGCGGCGCGGCAGTAGTGCTGGGCGATACATCACGCAATGCTACGCATCTGGTACACCGCATGGATTTTGCCAAGCTTATGAATATGGCGGAAGACGGAACCAAAGTTGGCCTCACCGTTTTAGGACCCAATATGGCATGGGGGCGTGAGATGCTACTTTGGAACGCTTCCAAGCTGATGCAGACCTGCACCAACAGCGAGGAGATCGT
>OGYO01002266.1_pt1 | contig 10318 bp, 10 predicted proteins | sample 1576561 | NCBI WGS metagenome assembly OGYO01 (sample SAMEA3541507, study PRJEB24748) | human gut metagenome | biome: human gut; feature: human-associated habitat; material: faeces | place: China | collected 2012 | reverse complement strand
GTAGTAGCCAGCTCTTTGGGCACACCGTCGGACACTTTGGCCCAGTACGCCAACTCACCATAGCTGATCCATCGATGGGTGGGGGTGGAGTATTTCGGCTCACAGGTGGTCAGTGTGATCATGCGTTTGGTGGGATTGGCAGTGGAGTCTTCCGGATTGGGGGCGATCACATGCACGTCCGTGGGCAGCACAATCTCGTACCGGGTGGAGTGGTAGACGTACCAGTAATCCTTGGTACGAACGATGATGGGATCGCCTTCCTGCAACTTGTCCACATCGCCCAACGGCTGCCCGTAGCCGTTGCGGTGGCCGGCGACGGCGAAGTTGCCGACCTGCCCCGGCATCTGGGTGGTGTCGTAATGGCCCAGACCGTGGCGATTGAGCTGCTCGAGCGTGGTGCCTTCCACGATGTTGCGGTGCCATTGGGAGCCGAAGCGCGGAATGTAGATCTGCGCAATCAAGTCGCCATATTTCGCGTCTTTCGGCTGTACCGGCGCATCGCCCTCCTGGGCTTTGGCGATCTCGGCGATCAGCTTACCGATCGTCTCGTCGTTGTTGGCCGAAATAGTGGCCACCTGCTCGATCTTGTCGAAATCCGAGCCCACCTCCTGGCTCTGCTTGCGCAGGGACTCGACCACTTTGGCCACGGCCTTGTCGATGCCGCGTTTGAGATCCATCGGATTGGCACCGGCCGTCACGTTCTTCAGGCCTACGCCGATGATCGACTGTGCGAGCACCGTGGCGGTCGTCGTACCGTCGCCGGCATCGTCGTTGGTCTTCGAAGCGACCTCGCGTACCATCTGGGCGCCCATGTTGGCGAAAGCGTCTTCGAGCTCCACCTCCTTGGCCACCGTCACACCGTCCTTGGTGATCTGCGGCGCACCGAATTTCTTGTCGATGATCACATTACGGCCTTTGGGGCCCAGCGTCACCTTCACTGCGTTCGACAGCGCATCGACACCCTCCTTGAGCAGTTCGCGCGCCTCAACATTATATTTGATATCTTTTGCCATAACTTTATATTTTATATTCGTTCATAAGCTTATCCCCGGAGTCCCCCATTTCAAAGGGATTTTCAGAGGGAATGTAAAAATTTCGAGGTCATGACGACCGGTTATCGTCAGATAATCGCCAAAATATCGTTCTGCTTCATGATCAGGTAATCCACGCCGTCGACCTGGATCTCCTGCCCGGCATACTTGCCGTAAAGTACCTGGTCGCCGACCTTGACTTCCATTTTGACCTCCGAAGTACCGGGGCCCACAGCGACTACTTTACCTGCCAGCGGTTTCTCCTTCGCCGTGTCGGGGATGATCAGTCCGCCGGCCGTTTTCTCCTCCGCGGGATTCGGGAGGACGAGTACACGATCCGATAATGGTTTTACATTCATAGCTTTTCAGTTTTTAGTTTATTATTGAATAGTTTGTTGCGCGTTAGCACCCATAGTCCCATCAATAGATGTGCCAACCGTTTTTTGGCAGACGCCAGGTGACAAAGGTACAGTCCGGCCTGCCATTTTGTCACCCGGGGCATTTTCCCGAAGATTTTTCACCGTTTTTTTTGCACGGACAAAAAAAGTGTATTACATTTGCATCCCGATACGACCGTTCGACGGTCACACGGTGGATGTAGCTCAGTCGGTTAGAGCGTCGGATTGTGGTTCCGAAGGTCGTGGGTTCGAGCCCCATCTTCCACCCGAAAAGGTCTTCGAAAGAAGACCTTTTTTGTTGGCAGATAGCCGCAAATCAGCGCAAACAATCCTGTATATCAACGACATGCGGAATTATTTCGTTTTCAGGCCATTGATAAAACGCTCCGAACAGCTTATCGGACGGGAAATGCAGAAGATCGGCCAAGTGTTCGCCGCGGCAAACTGAACGGCGGTAAATAAGGAACCGGGCATCGGAGCAGTTAATGGCTCCGATGCCCGGTTGCCTATCAAAAATCTACTCCGCACTTTGGCTACAGCAGTTCGGTGCCGCAGGGAAAGACCTGCATGGGGTACGGTTCAGCAACCGTTTCATGCGACAACTATTTTTCCGGCGTTTTATATCCGATCAGCCGGGGCTGCTTGCGGGCCTGCGGGGTTTTGACAGACAGGGCGGCGATTGCCTGATAGATATTGTCCAATTCCCTGCGCATATCTTCCGAAAGGTCGTTTATCGCTTCGGCGTTGTCCTCGTCGGTACGTTCGAGCAAAGCCAGTTTCGCGCGGATTTCGGACAGCTCGGCCGTCAGTGTCGTCGTTGTAGTGATGTAGTTGCGCATGGCGACAAAGGCCCGCATGACAGCGATATTCACCTGAATAGCGGCGTCACTTCTTAATACGCTCGAAAGCATGGATACACCTTGCTCGGTAAAAGCAAAAGGCATATATCTCGTGCCTCCTTTGTTTGAGGTCACAATTTGTGACCTCAAACTGTCTTTCAATGAGTTATACTCATCTATGGTTATTTCAAACATGAAATCCGCGGGGAATCGTTCGATATTACGGCGTACCGCCTGTTTCAAAACTTTTGTTTGAACTTGGTACAGTGGTGCCAGGTCGAAGTCGAGCATCACGCGCTGGCCGCGGATTTCGTAGATTTTATTTTGGATAAGGGTTATATCATTCATAAGTTCGGGTTGTGGGGGCTGATTCTGGTGTCGGCAGTTATTTCCATTTTGGAAACAACTGCTTTTTCGTCAAGTTCGCGGCTGTCGAAGATATTTTTCAGGTGCTTGCTGATTGCAGGGACTTCCACGCCGAAAATTTGAGCCATTCCTTTCTGGGTCGTCCAAATGGTTTCGGCGTCGGCGTCGGCAATTACCTGTATGCTGGTTTTGCCGTCCTCCGAATTGTAAAACAGAAAATTCGTATAGGCTTCAATTTCATTTGCCATAGTAGCGGTTATTTGTTTTTCTGCCGGGCGTAGTAGTCGATCTGCGCCGTGCAGACCCGTTCCACGATGTCGCGCAGGCGTTCGACTTTCGGCAGCAGCGCGTCGATGTCCTCTTTCGTTATTTCAAAATCGGGATTATAGCGGGATTCGACATAAGCCCGTTCCAAAAGTTTGAAAAGTCGTTCTTCCTCCGGCGTGTCGCGCGGAAACGCTTTGAATATTTCGGTCGTAAACCGCTTGCAGCGATTCATCAATTCAGTAAGTCTGTGTTCTTTGGGGCTATATAAAGTAAATACTAATTCTATTATACGCAAAAGATTTTCTGTGGCTTGATGCAAGTTAAATGAAGCCATTTTATAATTCTTCCTATTATAAGAATCAATATTTAAAAGAATGAACTCAATCGCTTTCGGTTTGAAATTGTCATCATAATATTTCTGCGCTCGCTCCTGAATCTCGTCGAAATTCAACTTGCGGCGGCGGGCCAACTTGTATTCACCCGAATCATACAAAATAATTCCCTGTCGTTTTATCTCCGTTTCGAAATAGTGGGCTTTTGAGAGCGCATAGTTGAAGTCGTCTATCCCGTAATTGATAAATTGGGGCTTCGTATGGAAAGGTCTGTTCTTGTGCTGAAAAAAAGCGTCGGCAATTTTGTCATACAGCGAATACTCAATCGCCCCGATTGGCTTGCGCGTCAGGATCAGTATGTCGTAATCGCTCATAAAGTAGGTCGGTACGCCGAACTCGATGCGCTGGTCGTAATCGACATAGGTATTCCGGGCATAACTGCCGTACAGGATAACCATGCCGACATCCTTTATGTTCCGGCGAACCAGATCGACAAGCTGTTTCAGGTCGTTCCGTTTATTTTCGGGTAAGAAGTTGACGCTCTTTTTCATAACTACAAAATTATGAAAAAAGTTGGTAAACCGCTTTGACCTGTCCATATTTTCGCTATATTTGCTTATCATTCCTGCAAATAGTCTGCAAAAGTTTCCCAAAAGGGGTGGCACGAAGCCACTTAAAAGAAACTAAAACAGACCATTATGCGGAATTATCACAACTCGGCATAGCCGACGGACATAACTATAAAGGGTAAACAACTCTTTATACCATCGAAAACTTGGAGACTTCTTCGGAAGATGTTTAGCGCGGTATAATGGTTGTCAGTCCTTGTTATGTCCTGCTTGCTTTTTGCGAGCAGGACGACAAGGCGCAGGACAGTTTCCGCGCAATGGTTTCTCCAAGACCTTCGATGGAAAGTTGACACCGCGCCCCTTTTTTATGCCTGCCCGGGGCGCAAAATCCAGCTTCAAATTCATCCCCTGAATTTATGGAAACCCGTGGCGTCCTGCCGTCCTTGCGTACTGTCGCCGCACCTGCGGATTGCATCCGCCCCCGAACCGGGAACGGACGGAATCGGTATGTTCCGGCGGCAAGCGCCTGCCGTGGTTCGGTGGTAAACAGGTATGCGCGCGCACCTGCGGGAGCAGCCGGGCGAGATGGATTGACTTGGCATGGTTTTTATCCGGCTGTTCTTTTTTCCGGTCTATTCAGCCAATTCCACGATTATAACCGAAATGTTATATCTTTACGCCGTCATTCAGCAAACGGCAAGGTACGTTTATTGCGTTCCTGTGAATTGATACGCCCAAAATTGTTATGCCCATTCGTCGAATTTCATAAGGCAATATTTTGGGTAGGGGGATGGGATCCGTACTCCCACCCCCGTTTTTCGAATCTTTTCCGCCCATCATATAAACTGTCCCCGCGTGCCGGCAAGGAAACTGTGGCTGATCTAGCCGCCGTATGGTCGCATGCGGCGGAGCATTCGCATGTCCCCGCGTTCGTTCGACCCTTCGTTACCGGGCGAAGTTTTCTATTGTCGCCGCGCGGGTCATGGGGGCAGTTTGTCCGTCCGGTTGGGCTATGACGGGTTCTTCTGCACTATTGCAGGCTGTAAATGTAAATGTGTATGCCGCTGCTGCGACAACATACACGTTATCATTGTCTTTTTCATGGCTGTTGTTTGTTTCGGATGAAAAACCGCGCACCACTTTCGCGGTGCGCGGATACTTTAATCACAACCTATTTCTTCTCATTTCGCGTAAAACATTAATTGCCATAGTCTTTCGAGTAGGTCTTTCCGGTGTGCGAAACGGTTTCCCCGAAAGCCTGGGCTGCTGCGTTAAACGACGAAAGGCGATAGGGCGACATCGGCAGGTTGAAGAAACAGATACCACGTGCATCGGCGTTCTTGGCCTGCGTTGTGCGAGATCTGATTGCGGTGTCCGAAAGCGGACTGGTCAGGTTTACGAACAGCGGCAGGTATTTGCCAGCCGCGAACGACGAATTGAACCCATAGCCGTTCAGCGAACCCTGGCAGCCCCAATCGAGATGGCTGATAGCCGTGGATGAGAGCGTACCTGTGTTACCCCAATCGAATACGCTGATCGACTTGTTGGTCTTGCCTGCCAGCGCGATAATCATGTTGCTGTACGAAGTGCTGTTAGCATAGGGATAGCCGCGGGTTCCGTACTCCGCCCACTCGTCGTCAAAATCGTAGCCGTCTACGATATTGTCGTAGGCAACCAGATCATCCGTGTAAGTACCGATTTGTGCTGCGGTAAGGTTGGCGAATCCGGCACCGGTGTGGTCGCCGAGGTTGCCCATAATCACCTTGATGCCCTTGGCTTGAAGCGGAGCAATGTAGGTTGACGGATTTGCGAGAATTGCGGCGTTGTTCGGGTTGTTGTAGTTGTGAACGTTGCCCGATGCGTCGCCGCGGATGTTGGATGCAAAGAGAATGACGTGCGTAAAGAACGGAGTGCCGTCCGACAGGAGATATTCTCCTGCGTTGAGAGGATTGACGTCGTTTACTTCCACGTAAACAACGCGGTAGAAGTTGCCGAGCGTTGCCGCGCGGGTCATCGGGCCGGCCTGATCGGTCGGGTCGTTTGCGATGGGTTCCTCGGCCTGCTGGCACGAGGTCATCAACAATGCGGATGCAGCGAACAAGGTGCAGGCTGCGAATAAGAATTGTCTTTTCATAAGGCTAATTTTGGTTAAAAGGTTGAGGCTTGAGAATTATAGGTTGTAGTTAAAGTGGTTTTTTACCAGTCTTTTCTGAAGTTCCCGTAATTGTTAAAATCCAAATTTACGTTTATCAATAGTATCATTCCGTCGTATTCCCAATCCCAATCGGTAACTGCATCTGCCACTATATTGAAAGCGCTTTTGGGGCCTTCTTCATATCCTGCCGAGTTTGTCGGCATATCCCAGAATGCGAATACGTTCCCCGATTGGGTTTCGCGGTACAGCGATTTAACCGCTGGAGTCAAAATTGGATTTAATTGTGCGCTTTCCTGCGTATTGTGCGTTTTCAGCAGCGCGCCGCCGTATTTGGATTGCTCCAGCCCGGCAATGGGTTTGAGCTTTGCACCGTCGGTGTAAGCATCCACGACTTCATCGAAAATTCCCGACCAGGCATAGTCGATGTATTTTCCGGCTTCGATGCCGTCGTGTGCCGTAGCGAGCAGGTCGGTGCTCTCCGCGTCGCAGGCCACGGTGACGAGTTTGCCGTCGCCCAATGCTTCCTTTGTCGCCTTTATCAGTTTGGCGTAGGATGCGGGATTTACACCGGGCATACCGTCTTTGCCGTAGGACGCTTCGATGTCGAAGTAGTTTACGCCGTCCAACTTATATGTTTCCACGACATATTTAAGCTGAAAAACAAAATCAGCGATCTGCTCGTCGGTCATATTGCAGAACCCCAGCCCCGTATTTCCGCCGGTGATGCAAATAAGTACCTTACGACTGCTTTTCTGCAAAGGCGTGAGGTATTTGTCGCGGTTGCTCAAGACATATTGCAGATCCGGCCCGATGTCGAGCATGGCCCGCCGTGTCGTCTTGTCGAATTTTAGCGCCGCGGGGCGGAGTACTTCGATGTCGATCCATGTTTGGATTATCGTATTGAAATCGAGATCAAATGTTTCCACATAAAATTTGGTTCCCATCAGCGGGGACATTTCCTCGGTATTGACATATCCGACGACTTTGAAAGCATAGGCATCGAGCTGCGTTTCGGGTACGATCTCCCCGACCAGGATTCGGTAGTAGATTACCTGGCCTTTCGCGGATGGGGAAATGTCGTTATTGGCAACGGTCGCCCGCAGTGGCAGCAGGTAGGCGCCTTTTTCGACTCCTTCGCGGCTCAACGTGACGGCAAGAGCAGGAGAGGTTTTCTCTCCCCTCTTGACCGTCAGCGTTTTGCCTCCTTCAAAAGTCACATTTTCCAACGGAAACAGCGTCAGTTTTGCGTCACCTTGTTTGTCTTTGTTGTATTCGTCCACGAGCGTTGCGTCCGCATCGACCGTAACCGTCACGTCTGCGGCTGCGGGCTGGGTCAGTTGGTAGAACACGGCGTCTGTGGTCGTCTGTTCTTCGCTGAGTTTGAGTGCCGAAATCTGATCGGGCGTTTTTTCCCGGCGCAGCACTCCGCCGACATTTGCAAGGTCGTCCTTGCCGGGAATATCCCCGGCCGTGCGGGTAAAGTCCTCGGCGTCGCACGCGGCCATCGCTGCGAGCGTAAGGCAAAGTGCCGAAGTGCGCAGCAGACCTGTTATTTTATTCATGTTTTTCATAGTTCAAGATTTACGGTTTATTCTTGCTTGTTGAGCTGCGGAATTTCCACCGAGGTATTCCATTTCAGATCAGTATGCGCTACGGCATCGTTTCCGTACTGCGACCAGTCTTTGATGATGTTTCCCGACCCCTCGTTGAATTTCCAATAAGCGCGTAATTCGGGCTTCTCGGCCGGGTTTTCCACGTCGTACATGTCGCGCCAGATGTCGGCCTGCGTACGTGCGACGGACCATATGCGCACCTCTGAAATATCGCCGCAGAGCTGGCGGAAAGCGTCGTAGCTGTACCCGATGAAGAATTGCCGGGCGTCCGTTTCCGGGTCGGGGTCTATGGCGCGCAGTCCGAGGTTTATGACCTTTACGGTCGGCGCTACCTGCGTCTGGCTTTGGAGTTGTCCGTTTACGTAGATGCAGGCGATACCGGTTTCCAGGTCGTATGTGAAAGCGACATGATACCACTCTTCGAGCGACAGAAGTTTACCCTTGTTCTTTTCGGGGAATTTGCCCAGGCTTACGCCCGATCCGTCTACCTGGAGCTGGTCGGCATAGAAATTCGTGTCGCCGATACGCAGCAGCAGGTGTTGTTCCACACCCATGATCGTAGAGAGCTTTTCTTCGATGTAGGACGAGGTGGGACCTGCATAGTGGAAGTCGTGGACGCGGACGATGGCTTCATAGGTCACGGCTGTCAATCCGTTTACGCAGTCGGCGGTTCCGGCTTTGTCGAACGCGGGCACGTCTATCCAGTTGTCGGTGAGTACGGCGGCGGTCGTGATGGCCGAAGAACGGCGCACAAGATAATAGACGGTTTGGGAACCGGAGAGGGTCGAAAGTCCTCCCCCCGCAGAAACGATAGTTACCGGAAGCAACTGTGTTGCATCTATATCGAGCTGGTCGAGGTTCTTAAAATGGATGGTCAGAGGTTCCGATACGGATTTCCCGGCTTCTACGGTTGCCGTCCGTTCGGGGAACTCGTAGTAACTTTCATCGAGTACCGCATATTTCGTGTCGTGTTTGGCGTTGTAGGTGGCCGCGAGCGACGGGTCGATGCCAAATGTCACCTCGATATTCTCTTTTGCCGGGGAGATCAGCACGGCGGAGAGTTCGCGGTCGAGCTGTGTAACGGTCTTTTTAAAAGTTACGTTGTTGTCGCTCGACGTTTCGGCTACGTCGATGTATGCTGCGTTGTCGAACGGGTAACGGTTTTCATAATCCGATTCACACCCGGCCAGCAGGATAAAGGCAGCCGATACAAAATACAGATATGTTCTTCTCAATTTCATAAGGCGCATTATTTAGGGTTTGCCGGATTCAGCAGGCCGATGGCATGCTTGGTCTGTTTGTAATTTATGTAAGCGTCGTAGTAATCGTCCCCGATGTTGTAAATACCCAGCCCGGCTAACGGCCCCATTGTAATTACGCTTTTGGCGGCTTCGGCGATTGCGGGTTGCTGCACAAGGTTTTCATCCGTGAGTTTCCCGCCCGGCTCGGCCGTGATGATGATTTTTTCGAGCGCAATGCCGGCATAATCGGTCGCGTATGCAAGCTGGCTGCGGATATTGAACGTATTGACGGCATCCGTAGTCGTGAGTACGAAATAGGTGATGGCGTCGTGGCTCTCCTTTGCGATAAAGAGCGGGTTACCCTCCGCCATGAGGATTTTGCCGGTCAGGGACGACAGTTTGCTGACAATCGTTGCAGCGGCTTGGGTCGCCGCGGCATCCATAGCGCCGCCGTAACGTACCGTTACGCCGTCGAACTTATACCGGTTTACGTCCTCGATCACCTTGTCGAGATATGTTCCCAGCGCTACGGCGTCCGTAGATTCCGCGAGTGTGTTGTAATCTACGGTATAGAGGATTTTCGTGCCCTTGGCCTGCGCTTGGGGTATATCCTCGATGTCGTATTCGGTCAGGTTGCCGGCGTTTTCAAGTGCCACGATGTCGAGTGAATCGGGCAGTGAGCGCAGAAATGCCTTTTCCGAACCCGGTACGGCCGGGGCATTTGCCAGGCTTGCGTATACGACGTAGTGTTCGCTTGCCTTATACGCTTTGAGGGCTGCCAGATATGCGGCGTACTGCGCCTGATCTTGCTGGTCGGGTTTTATGATCTGCTGGTCTATCGGCTCGATGTCCGTGTCGCAGGCTGTGAAACAATAGGCCGCGGGAATGAGCAGCGCCAGAATCAGGTATTTTATAGTCTGTTTCATAGCTTCGGATTAATTTAAGGGTTTGCAGTCCCACCATGTGCGCGTGCCGCCGTTGTCGGGGCCGCCGAGCGAAGTTATCGCCGCTTCGACATTTGTGCGGTTCTCGGAGTATTCCTCGGACGGGTAGGGAAGCCGTCGCATGCCGTACTTGGAGTTTACCGTTCCGCCGGATTTATTGTCTTTGCCAACGAACAACTGACAAGGAAAAGGAACGTTTGTTTTTTGCCGGAGTATTGTTTCTGCTTGGCAAAGCGTATTCGGACGCTTATTCATGCTTTGACCGTATCCAGGAAGAGCACTTCGCAGTAATGTACAACAAGGCATTGTGTTGCTTTATGGTAAAATGGTATGACGAATGTTACAGATTGCTTTGTGAGGCGGAACGGCTCCTGCATGGAATGGATATTGCATGCGAAACGCAGTTGCCTGAAGCTTTTCTCCGCTACGATTATGATGAAGATTTCCCTTTTTACCCCATTCCGCAAGGTATTCCAGTGTTCGGGGCATACAAACAATTGCTTCGGTTGAAAGCGGAAACGGCTTTCCGGCTGCTCGCAGCGCAGCGCGTAATTGATCTTGCC
>OGYO01002260.1_pt1 | contig 10346 bp, 12 predicted proteins | sample 1576561 | NCBI WGS metagenome assembly OGYO01 (sample SAMEA3541507, study PRJEB24748) | human gut metagenome | biome: human gut; feature: human-associated habitat; material: faeces | place: China | collected 2012 | reverse complement strand
CGAGGGGGAACGCCTGATGTGTGCTGGCGGCTCATGGACGCCCAGTATTGGGCAGCATCGTCTGTGCGTTCCCGAACGGCGACGAGCTGGTGTGCGAGGGCGAGTGCCCGGGCACCATCGCGTTCGCGCCGATGGGCGAAGGCGGCTTCGGCTACGACCCCGTATTCTTTGTGCCTGAGCTGCGCAAGACCTTCGGCCAGCTCACGGCGGAGGAAAAGGCGTCCGTCTCGCATCGCGGGAAAGCGCTGCGCGCCTTTGCCGCGGCACTCGACGACTATCTGAAAGGAAACGAATAAATGGAACTGACCGGAAAGCAGCGCGCCCAGCTGCGCGCCATGGCGAATGAGCTGGAGCCCATCGTCCACATCGGCAAGGACGGCATCGGCGAGAATCTCGTCAAGCAGGCGAACGACGCGCTTGAGGCGCGCGAGCTTATAAAGCTCCGCGTTCTGGAGACGGCACCGTGCGGTGCGCGCGAGGCAGCATCGGAAATCGCCGAGGCTCTCGGCGCGGATGTGGTTTCTGTCATAGGATACCGCTTTGTGCTTTACCGCCGTTCCGAAAAGAAAAAAGATAAGATCGTTCTTGAGTAAATGACACGCACGGGAATTTTCGGCGGCACCTTTTCGCCGCCTCACCGAGGGCACATCAGGGCGGCTGCGGCATTTGCTTCGGAAATGGAGCTTGATCGGCTGCTTGTCATTCCGGCGTGTATTCCGCCTCATAAGAGCATTGACGATCCCGGACCCGATCTGCGGCTCGAGATGACGCGCGCCGCTTTTTCGGATAACGCGGGATTTTCGATTCCCGTTGAGGTTTCGGATTACGAAATACAAAAATCCGGAGTGAGCTATACGGTCGATACGCTTGAACATTTTTCAGCTGCGGATACGGAGCTTTTTCTCCTTTGCGGCGGCGATATGTTCGAAAGCCTCGAATCGTGGCGCGAGCCCGAACGCATATTTTCCCTTGTGTCGGTAGTCGGGATCATGCGCGAAGACGGAACGGCGCAGGACATGCGAAAGTACGCAGAGCGCTATCGGGAAAAATACGGCGCGAAATGCTATGTGCTCGGCGAGCGCGCGTTCGAGGTCTCCTCAACGCTGCTGCGCACCATGATAAGACGCGGGGAAAATACGGAAGAATACCTTTGCCCCGAAGTAAGAAGAATAATAGAAAGAGAAGGGCTGTACAGATGATTACCGAGGAAATACTCGATCTTCTCCGCATAAAGGTGAAAAGTTATGTGAACGAACGCACATACTCGCATATTCTCGGCGTTGAGCGCGAGGCGGCATCCCTTGCTGACATTTACCTTCCCGAAGGCGAAAGGAATAAAGCGCGTGCGGCGGCTCTTCTTCACGATATAACAAAGAATGAAACTGTCGAAAAACAGTTGCAATACTGCCGCGAATTTGGTATAATACTCGGTGTCGATCCGCTTTCACCGAAGCTTTATCATTCAAAGACGGCGGCGGCGCTTATCGAAAGAGATTTTCCCGAATTTGCCGATCCGGAGATCGTTTCGGCGGTGCGGTGGCATACTACGGGAAGAGATAATATGACCGTATTTGAGGCGATAATCTATCTTGCCGATTATATTGAGGACACACGGACTTACGACGACTGCATAAAGCTCCGCCGTTATTTTTACGACGGGATCTCCCATTTGTCCTCAGCAGAAGATAAATTTTTTCATTTGTATAAAACCATGGTCAAATCTTTCGATTATACTATGACTGTCCTTATGGAAGAAAACGCCCTTATAGATGAGGATACGCTCAGATGCAGAAACTATTATCTGCGGAAAATCAAAGATAACTGAAAAAGGTCCGGTGCAATATGTCGAGAAAAATATTCAAAAGACTTCTTATCGTTTGTATTACAGCTTTTATTATGGCAGCTCTTGCCGTAGTTCTGTGTGCTAATTATCTTTTGTCGTATAAGCCCACCGTGGGAGATAACGACAAAAACACATATATAGTCACGGATGAAAAGGGAAACAGACAGGTCATCACATTGGAAAATAAAGAAGGAAATTATAACTTTCTTGTCCTCGGTCATGACCGTGCGGCGCTTCTGACCGATGTAATAATGCTTATCAATTACGATATTACCGATTCCAAGGTTACGATAATGCAGTTCCCGCGCGATACGTATGTGAGCTACGGCGTGCCGACAAGCAAGATCAACGCAACCTTCAGCACTTACTACAGTCAGGCGCTGAACGAAGGCAAAAGCGAAGAGGAGGCCCGTATGTCGGGACTCCGAGAGTTCGGCGACATACTTGAGGAAGCACTCGGAATCAATATATATAAGTGCGCTATAATGAACCTTGACGGGTTTGTCAATATAGTTGATGCCCTCGGCGGAGTCGAAATGAACGTGCCGTACAGACTTAATTATTCCGATTCCGGCCAGAATTTATATATAGACCTTTATCCCGGATACCAGACTCTTACCGGAGCCGAGGCGGAGCAGTTCGTTCGTTTCCGTCACGGATATCTTCAGGCGGATATCGGACGCCAAAATGCTCAGAAAATGTTCATGTCCGCTTTTATACAGAAAGCAAAGAGCTCTTTGAATATTTCCAACGTAGGTACGCTTACGACCGTAGCTACCGAGATAATCGACAATCTCACTACCGATATAACGGTTTCCGATTTTGTTTACTTTGCGAAGGAAATGCTCGGCAAGGTCGATCTTTCGAATATAAAGATGCTTACCGTTCCCGGCGAGCCGCTTAGCAACGAATACGGCTGGTCGTATTATGTCCTTAACCGTCAGTCTCTTCACACATTGGTAAACGAATATTTCAATACTTCGGATACCAAGGAAATCCCGTTATCGATATTTGACAGTCAGCTGTACTTTACGGATACAGCAAGCTCGATATTTACAAATTCCTATTATTCGACGGATGTTCCGCCGATCAACGAAGAATTCGACGCAAAGGATATTATAGACAATTCGATCGATATACCGATGTATTGATCGCTGAATACGTCGCTCTTTGTATATTGACATAAACGAAAGGAAAAAGCCGACCGAGGTCGGCGGCTGTTCAGAATATGAATGATGAAATAAAAATTCCCGATATCGACCCGAACGATCCCGAGGCTGTCGCAAAGTATGCGGTTTCGGTGCTTGACGCCAGAAAAGCCGTAAATATAAGGCTTCTTCACGTCACCGATCGCACGGTTATAGCAGATTACTTTATCATATGCTGCGGTAATTCTCGCACACAGATAAAGGCACTGTGCGACGAGACGGAATACCGCCTCGGACTTTGCGGTATACAGAAGCGCCATACCGAGGGTGAGCCCGACGGAGGATGGATGCTCCTTGATTACGGTTCCGTAATAATCCATGTGTTCAGCGAGAACGCAAGAAAAACATATAATCTCGAAAAGCTTTATCAGGATACCGATGAAGTCGATATTTCCGGGATTGTTACAGATAATTGATTGAGGAGACGGGCTTATGAAGTACGATTTCACAGACATTGAAAAAAAGTGGCAGAAGCGTTGGGACGAAGAAAAAACCTTTGCGGCGCGGCTCGATAAGTCAAAGAAAAAGTATTATGCGCTTGTCGAGTTCCCGTACCCCTCGGGTCAGGGACTTCATATAGGACATCCGCGTCCGTATACGGCGATGGATATCGTCGCAAGAAAGCGCCGCATGCAGGGATACAGCGTGCTTTTTCCCATCGGATGGGATGCTTTCGGACTTCCCACCGAAAATTACGCCATCAAGAATCACATACATCCCGCGATCGTAACGGAGCGGAACATCGCCCGCTTTACCGAGCAGCTCAAATCTCTCGGACTCAGCTTCGATTGGGACAGAACAATAAATACGACAGATCCCGATTATTTCAAATGGACGCAGTGGATCTTCCTCAAGCTTTACGAGAAGGGACTTGCATACAAGAAGGAAATGAGCGTAAACTTCTGCACCTCATGCAAGGTCGTTCTTGCAAACGAGGAGGTCGTAAACGGCGTTTGCGAGCGCTGCGGAAGTGAAGTCGTCCACAAGGTAAAGAGCCAGTGGATGCTTAAAATAACGGCTTATGCCGACCGCCTTATCGACGACCTCAAGGATCTCGATTTTATTGAGCGTGTCAAAACGCAGGAGATAAATTGGATCGGCAGAAGCTACGGAGCCGAAGTTGATTTTCAGACGAGCGCGGGCGATAAGCTTACCGTTTATACAACACGTCCCGATACGCTTTTCGGTGCTACTTATATGGTTGTCGCTCCCGAGCATGCTCTTGTAACGGCTTGGAAGGATAAGCTTAAGAATTACGCTCAGGTTGAGGAATATCGCGCTCAGGCGGCGAAAAAGTCTGATTTTGAGCGTACCGAACTCGTCCACGACAAAACCGGCGTTCGTCTCGACGGAGTATATGCTATTAACCCCGTGAACGGACGCGAAATCCCGATCTTCATATCCGACTATGTCCTTGCAACCTACGGCACCGGAGCAATCATGGCGGTTCCCGCGCATGATACGCGCGACTGGGATTTCGCAAAAAAATTCGACCTTCCCATAATCGAGGTGGTCGAAGGCGGCGATGTTCAGAACGAAGCATATACGGATGTTGCCGACGGTATTCTTGTAAATTCCGGATTTCTTGACGGTCTCCGCGTTGCTGACGCTAAGGAAGCCGTGATCAAGTGGCTCGAGGAGAAGGGAATCGGACATAAAAAAGTAAATTATAAGCTTCGTGACTGGGTATTCTCGCGTCAGCGCTATTGGGGTGAGCCCGTTCCCATGGTCTACTGCGAGAAGTGCGGATGGGTGCCGCTCCCGGAAAGCGAGCTTCCGCTCCGCCTCCCCGATGTGAAGGATTACGAGCCGACCGATACCGGAGAATCTCCGCTTTCCAAGATCGAAGACTGGGTAAACACCACCTGTCCGAAGTGCGGTGCGCCCGCACGCCGTGAGACCGATACGATGCCGAACTGGGCAGGCTCATCGTGGTATTTCCTCCGCTATTGCGATCCGAAGAACATGACCGAGCTTGCATCCAAGGAAGCTCTTGATTATTGGATGCCCGTAGATTGGTATAACGGCGGTATGGAGCACGTCACGCTTCATCTTCTTTATTCGCGCTTCTGGGCGAAATTTCTCTACGATATCGGCGTACTGAAATGCCCCGAGCCTTACCTCAAGAGAACCGCTCACGGCATGATCCTCGGTGAGGACGGACAGAAAATGTCGAAATCCCGCGGAAATGTCATAAATCCCGACGATGTCGTCAAGGAGTACGGCGCTGACACACTCAGACTCTATGAAATGTTCATCGGAGACTTTGAAAAGTCCGCACCGTGGTCGCCTTCCGCAATACGCGGATGCAAGCGCTTCCTTGAGCGTGTTGCGGGACTTCCGGAGATCGTATCGGGCAGCGGAGTGACCGCCGAGCTTGAGAGCGCGTTCCATAAGACGGTCAAGAAGGTTACGCTTGATATCGAGGATATGAAGTTCAATACCGCAATTGCCGCCATGATGTCGCTTCTTAACGATATTTACGATCACGGTTCTCTGACCTCGGATGAGCTTAACGTGTTTATCCGCATACTCTGCCCGTTTGCACCTCACCTTTGCGAGGAGCTGTGGGAGAGCATCGGCGAAAAGCCGTTTGCATCTCTTGCACCGTGGCCGGAATATGACGAGGCAAAGACCGTAGAAGATACCGTGGAGATCGCGGTCCAGATCTGCGGTAAGCTCCGCTCGACAATTACCGTGTCGAAGACGGCGGAAGCGGCAGATGCGATATCTGCGGCAAAAGCCGACCCGAAGGTGGCAGCGGCACTCGAAGGAAAGACTGTCGTCAAAGAGATCTATGTTCCCGGTAAGATCGTGAACATCGTTGCACGCTGAAAGACGAAAAAACATTGATAACCGAAATCCCCGCCTTGCCGTGCGCTCCGGACGGAGCCTGCGGTGCGGCGGGGATTTTCTGCTGCCGAAAACAGTGCGTTTATCGGTTGACAATGAGTGCGCACTGTGTTAAAATAAATACGATGCGGATGTGGCGGAACTGGCAGACGCGCCGGTCTTAGGAACCGGTCCTTACGGGTGCAGGTTCGATCCCTGTCATCCGCACCATAAAAGGGCTACAAAATAGATGTAGCCCGTGAAAACCCCGATGTTATCGGGGTTTTCACCGTTTATACGGCAAAATTTCCGCGAGCCGTTTTGACAGATATAAAAATGATGTTTTCCCTTTGTTGGATGTCTTGAACTCTCACACAACCGAATAATGATACGCAAGGCAGATAGAAATCAAAAATCTATCTGCCTTTTTTATTACCCTAAAAAGGAGAAATCAGATATGCTACAGAAAGAATTAGCCAAACGGCTCAAGGCTCGGTACGACACCAAGATGGACGGCAACGAATGGATGGAAGTATCCTCGGACGGCATCCCCCTCTGCCGGATAAAATACAACGGTCAATTTCTGAGCAACGCCGACCAAAACCTATCCGATGAATACCGCAGTAAAATTGCAGATATTCAGGATGAGATCTCTACGGTGCGAGAATATGTCGGTCTCTACGAGCACGCACCGCAGATGAAAGCCGACGGCGTCTCCGATTACAGACAACTTGCCGCCGTCGGAGATACCGTGTTGGCTGCGACCTACAGTGAAAAGAACGGCTTTATGTTCTGCACATGGAAGCAGAATGCAGACGGCGATTCGGTGTTTTGGGGAGATTACTCGCCGAACTATGAATATGTCAAAGAAGCCTTTGCCGTGCGTTCCGGTCTCGTCAGCAAAGAACGACTTTTCAGTGAGAATGAATCGGCAGACCTCTATCGCTGTGTCGGCTTTGCAAAAGCCAACTGCGAAACGCTGACCTATGAGCAGGAACGGCAGCTCGATAAGCTCCAAGAAAAACTCACGGGCTCATATCCCTCCCTCGAAGCCGAGCCGCCGACCTTTGAACAGGAATCAGCACCACAACAAAATATGTAATACTATCAATCGCCCTTCGGTTACACAAAAACCGGAGGGCTTTTTTATTTCACAGCAAGGAGAAAAAACAATGACCATATTTTCAGATAACCCTCACGACCGCCGAATTGAACGGTTTATGACCGCAATCCCGAACTTCAAGCCGAGAGGTGTCGGTGTTCGCTTTTCGGAGTCGCAGATACTCATCACGGTAACCGCAGCTACACCCACAGAGATACTGACAGCCACCATGAGGCAGATACGCTGTCCGCCCTTCCGCAAGAGATTCAATGAATATATGACGATACGCTCGTCCGACAGATTATCGAATGCGTAGTGGTGGAATCAAAAGAGAAAATCAAGGTGGTCTTTATCGGCGGCACGGAAATCGAGATGACGCTGTAAACAGCCTTGAAAACAGAAACGGAGTGATGTAAAATGATTGTGACGAGTGTTCAAATCAAGACAGCGAAAACGCAAAAACATCTCTATTGTCTTGTCTTCACAAAGTCAAATAATCCGAACATCGTCATCAATGGTGATACGTTCGGATTTTTGATTTTTATAAGCGACTTAACTTAACATTATAGCACAGTGGGCAGAGAGTAAAAACTCTCTGCCCACTGTGTGTTTTAAGCCGTTTTATTGGTTTTTTGTTTTAATATAACTTTGTTAGACAAAGCTTCCCAATACTATTCTTCTAAAAAAACGATTTCGGTCATCAAACCGGATAATTTTTCATCTGTTCATCACTACCTGCACATTTTTCAAGCGATGCAAGAGCCTTATCCTTTAAGGGCTTCTTATTGGTTAAATCGTCGTACATTTTACTATAAAGTTTCAAAAGCTTTTGTAAACTTTCTTCTCGGTGATGAAAAACCTCGGTCATTGCCGCAATTTTTTTGATAGCGATTTCATCATGAAGTGTGGAGCCTTCCTCTCCGTTATGGTCACTGTCTTCAACAATACCTATGTTATTGATTGTGTTTTTTAAATCCAAAAGTTGTCCTTGTAGCGCATCAATCTGCTTTAAAATATACTCAATCGAAAAATTTTCTGTGTTTGACATATCGTTGTCCTCCAATTTTGTATTCGGCGGACACAGCAAGCATATTTTGTTTTCGTCTATGAAGCGTGCCCTGCCGTTTTTTACGAGACCTTTCGCTCTTTTGGGATAGGTCGCTTCGTATGTTTTTCCCTGTTCATCGACCACAATAATGTTTTTTTCGATGGGTGTCATCCCCCTTGCGAATAGATGTGTAAAGCAGTTTTTTGTGATGGGTGTCGTCCCCGTTTACAGACAAATTATAACATATTCTTTTGATTATAGCAATAGTCAAATACCGATATTTAAAATATGATATGTATGATTACAATAGATATGTTACAGCGCCAAAAAAAGAATAGCAATTGAAAGCCAAATGTGTTCGGTTAAGTCACCATAACAAAAAGCGACAGACTCCCCCTCATCGCCGTGCGCCTTCCACGAAAAAACGGTCGGAAAATCCGACCGTTTTTTCTGCTTTCACCGCGCCGTCATTCCTTTGCGGCGCCTCCGGTATACAGCCTGTGTATTCCGCATTTCCAGCACAGCACCATCCCGAAAACGGCACCGACGACCGCCTGCAGAATCTGATACGGCAGCTTGAGAAGAGCGTACTCGGGCGTACTGTAGATAAACGCTCTGCCGAGCGAATACCCGACGACCATGATCACCGCGCCGAGGGCGACTCCGATCCCCGAAGACAGCACCGGATGCTTTTTCAGAACGTAATGCGAAAACACGGAAATCACGACCGCCTGCAGACCGTGTGTGACAAGGGACACGAACATCGGCGTCGGGTAAAAGAACAGATCGCCCAGGAAAGCGCCGACGCCGCCTACCGTAAACGCGGCGAGCGGATCGAGCAGAATGGCGGCGGTGCATATAATGATATCATTCATATAGAGATGTCCGCCGGGAACGGGGACTCCGAAGGAACTCATGGCTATGTTGAGAGCCGTAAGCACAGCGGTGGTGCACAGCCATATTGCCGTTCTTCTTTTTGTATTTTTCAGCATTTTCATTTTCTCCTTGCTATTTGAGTAACAATATCATATAATATAAACTGATGATACAAAATAACCAGAAACGGAGAAAATAATATATCCAGATGAATTGCACAGTCAACAATACGGACAGACCGGTTTATCTGCAGATATACCGGCAGATAAGAGACGACATCACGTCGGGAGTGTTCCCGTACAACAGCAGGCTTCCGTCAAAGAGGCTGCTCGCCGACGAGCTCGGCGTCAGCACGATAACCGTGGAGCACGCATATTCTCTTTTATGCGACGAGGGGTACACGGAGTCCCGCGAGCGAAGCGGATACTTTGTCATATTCAGTCCGGCGGACGGCTTTGCTTCGTCGGCGCCGGTGCCCGTTCTGCCGAAAGAACGCAAGACACCCCCCGCATCGTATCCGGGGTTCCCTATTTCCGTTCTGAGCAAAACGATGCGCAAGGTCATCACCGAATATTACGATGTGATCCTTGACAAATCCCCGAACACGGGGCGCACGGAGCTGCGCAGTGCGATAAGGCAGTATCTTCTGCGCAACCGAGGGATGAATGCGGATATCGAGCAGATCGTGGTCGGCTCGGGGGCGGAGTATCTGTACACTCTCATTGTCGGTCTGCTCGGCAAGGATAAGGTTTTCGCCATCGAATCCCCGTCCTACGAGAAGATCGGGCAGATCTACGCTGCGGCGGGAGTGAAATACGAGCTGCTGCCCTTATCTAAGGACGGGATCGACAGCAGCGCCCTTTCGGCGTCGAAGGCGGATGTGCTGCACACCACGCCGTATCAGAGCTTTCCGAGCGGGATAACGGCTTCGGCGTCCAAGCGTTACGAATACATCCGCTGGGCGGACAAAGAGGGACGTTTCATTGTAGAATCCGATTACGGCTCCGAATTTTCCGTATCCGCGCAGCCGACTGAGACGCTGTTCAGGCTTTCGGACAAGGACAATGTGATATATCTGAACACGTTTTCGAAAACGATCTCCTCTTCGATGCGCATCGGGTACATGGTCATTCCGAAAAAGCTCGTCGGGACATTCCGTGAAAAGCTCGGCTTTTACTCCTGCACCGTTCCGACATTCGAGCAGTTTGTACTGACGGAACTTTTGAACAGCGGTGATTTCGAAAGGCACATCAACCGTGCGCGGAGATGCATACGGAAAGAACTCCGCCGGTAAAAGGACACGGTATTTCATTAAGCTGTAATTTCACGTTATCTTACCGTGTCCGCGAGTTTAGCGCGCCGCGCTAAACTCCAACGTAAAACCGAAGCCGAGCACGGTATTTCATTAAGCTGTAATTTCACGTTATCTTACCGTGT
>OGYO01002256.1_pt1 | contig 10350 bp, 8 predicted proteins | sample 1576561 | NCBI WGS metagenome assembly OGYO01 (sample SAMEA3541507, study PRJEB24748) | human gut metagenome | biome: human gut; feature: human-associated habitat; material: faeces | place: China | collected 2012 | reverse complement strand
CACAGGGAGATGATTTCCGCAACACGATTGTGGAACAGGCAAAAAAGACGGCCCGCAAGCCGAAGTCAAAAAATATTACGACGCTCATAAGAATATTTTCCGTCAGACGGCTTCGCGCGACATCGAATACGTACTGTTCGACGTATTGCCTTCGGACAGCGATTACGTCGATGCCGAAAAGCACATCAACGAGATCGCCGCGGAATTCGCCGTCAGCGAAACCCCGCTGCAATACGCCACGCTGAACTCCCAGAACCCGACCGAAAAACGGTATTTCACGGAAGATCAGTTGCCCGCCGAACTGGCCGCGTTCGCCTTCGGAGCGAACAGCAACGGAATGTACGGCCCGACCAAAGAAGGAGACATGTACACGATGGCCCGCGTGGCCGATTCCAAAATGCTGCCGGACTCGGTCGGAGCGCGTCACATCCTGATCGGAGCCGACCAGAAGGCCACTGCGGACAGCATTCTGAACGCGCTGAAAGGCGGCGCCTCCTTCGCAGAACTTTCGGCGACCTATTCGCAGGACCCCGGAGCGAAAGCGAAAGACGGCGACCTGGGCGTCTTCCAGCCCGAACAGATGGTTCCGGAATTCAGCGAAGCCGTCCTGGAAACGAACAAGGGCGACTATTTCACCGTCCAGACGCAGTTCGGTATCCATGTCGGACAGGTAACCTACAAGAGCGAACCGAAGAAAAAAGTGCAGTTGGCCACGATCACCTATAAAATCGAACCGAGCGAAACGACCCAGCAAACCATCTACGCCAACGCCAGCAAATTCATCAGCGAAGCGGCCGGGTCGTACGAAAACTTCGAAAAAGCGGCTACGGACAATTCGCTGTCGAAACGGGTCGTACGGATCAAAAATACCGACCGCAACGTCAGCGGCATCAACAATTCGCGTGAAATCGTCCGCTGGGCCTACAACGGAAACAAAGGCGACGTATCCGCCATCATGGAAGTGGACGGCAATTACGTAATCGCCGCCATCACCGGCGTTTCGGAAGACGGAATCGCACCGCTCGAAACCGTATCTCCGCAGATCGTTTCGATCCTGCGCGAACAGAAAAAAGGCGAGATTCTGGCTCAGGAGATGACCGGAAGCTCGCTGGCCGAAGTGGCGTCCAAACTGAACCTGGAAGTCAAAGAAGCGGCTAACATCGACTTCAACTCGTTCTACATCGAAAGCGTCGGCGTAGAACCGAAGTTGATCGGAGCCGTTACCGGAGCGAAGGAAAATACGCTGTCGAAACCCGTAGCCGGACAGAAAGGCGTCTTCCTGTTCGACGTAACTTCGAGAGCCAAAGTGGACAACGTAACCCCGGAAAGCGAAAAGGTACGCCTCGAAGCGAGCGCGCAGGCCTATATTATGGAGCGCGTCAACCAGGCGTTGACCGAACAGAGCAAAATCACCGACAACCGCGTGAAATTCTTCTAACGGAACCGGGAATCGAACATCCGATCCTATAACCCGAGCGGGACGGACTTCGAAGTCCGTCCCGCTTGTTTTTCGCTTTCTCCGTATTATCCGGAGAAAAATCCTGTTCCGGGTTATCTTTTCGACGAATCGGGGGACTGCGCCGAATCGGTCTCCGTATGCTTCAAATATTTATCGAGCCATCCGAAAAACTCCCGGTTCCAAACCAAAGAATTCTGCGGTTTGAAAATCTGGTGGGCCTCGTCTTCGAACGACACTGTCTCGGAATAAATTTAAAACAGCTTCGTAAAGGCCTGCAAGCTCTCGGTATACGGAATCCGAAAATCGCCCTGACCCGAAAAAATCAGAATCGGAGTATCCCAATTTTTCACGAACTTATGGGGCGAATTGGCATACGACCGCTGCGCCGTCGTGTCGTCGCTCCAGTACGGACCGCCCAGGTCGTTGTTCGGAAACCATAGTTCCTCGGTCGCCCCGTACATGCTCTCCAGATTGAACATCCCGCAATGGGCTATAAAAGCTTTGAAGCGTTTTTGATGATGCCCAGCCAGGAAAAACACCGAATATCCGCCGTAGCTCGCCCCGACGCAGCCCAACCGGCCGCCGTCCACCCACGGTTCCGCGGCCACATCGTCGATCGCGCTCAGGTAATCGCGTATATTCTGCCCGCTGTAATCGCCCGAAATCTGATCCAGCCACTGCTGTCCGAACGAAGGCACGCCGCGCCGGTTCGGTGCGACGACCACGTATCCCTGCGCCGCCATCAACTGCAAATTCCAACGGTAACTCCAGAACTGGCTTACGACGCTTTGCGGTCCTCCCTGACAGTACAGCAGCGCCGGATAGCGTTCGGTCGAATCGAAATCCGGCGGCAGCACGACCCACGTCAACATTTGCCGGCCGTCGGTAGTCCGTACCCAACGTTCGCGCACCTCCCCCATCCGGATATGATCGTAGATTTCCGGATTGGTATTCGTGATCCGGGTCATCGTTCCGTCCGCCGGATCGATCCTGAAAAGTTCGGTCGGAGCGGACAGCGAAGTCACTTCGCCGACCAGTTCGCCCCCGTTCAGCGTAATCGCATTGACATCGTGCGCCCCTGCGGTCAGCACGCGCACCGAATCGTCCGCCAGGTCGACCCGGCACACCTGATAGGTTCCCCGCATAGGCGCAATGAAATACAACGTCCCGTTCCCGTCCCAACGCACGTTTCCCGCATTGTAATCGAAGTTCCGGGTCAGATAGCGTTTTTCGCCGGTAGCCAGCGTTTCGACGAACAGTCGGCTCTTGTCCGACTCGTTCCCGGCCCGCTCCATACTGGTGAACGCCAACATCGAATCGTCCGGCGAGAAAACCGGATATTTGTCGTACCCGGGCATCCCTTCGGTCAGGTTGCGCGTCTGCCCGGCGAACGGAAAAAATAACGGCGGCATCCATGAACAGCAAACTGCATGCCGGAGAAACGTATCAGGCATTACTGAAAGCGAACAATGAAAGTGAGCAGGAAACAAACATCAGCAGCGGACTGATTCTGTATAACACAGAAAATCAGATAACGAATCTTACAACAAAAACAACATCTGTTCCGGAAGGAAAAACGCAGAGTACGAATCTGTCTTTGGAGATGCCGGAAACATTGAAAGGATATCACGGAGAGATTCTGCTGTGGGATGATGAGACGCTGGAGCCGCTTTCGAAGGCAACGCTGCTTTATCCGGATGAAAACTATCTGGATGCAGTAAAGAAAGAAATTGTCTGGACGAAAGTGGATGGCGAAGATTCTGCAATGGTAAAAAAAGGAACCTGGACGATCTGGAATTCCGACAAAGCAATTCCGACGAACTTTATCGGCTTACCTGTTACGGAAAGTACGGAGAGCGCCGCGCCGCCGCGCGTGTCAGAGTCAAGCTTTGTCAGCAGCACGCTGTCGATGCCGAGCGCTTCGTCGAAGCTGGAGGCTACCTTTACAGCGTCCTGACCGATCATCGCGTCTACTACTAGCATTATTTCGTTAGGCTGCGCGATCTTCTTTATATCCACAAGCTCCTGCATAAGCTCTTCGTCGATATGCAGACGGCCTGCGGTGTCGATGATAACAAGGTCGTTGCCGTAGTCGCTCGCGTGTTTCAGACCCTCTTTTACTATCTTGCGCGGGTCTATCTGACCCATCTCGAAAACTGGGACTTCCGCCTTAGCGCCTACTACTTTCAGCTGTTCGATAGCCGCGGGGCGGTAAACGTCGGCGGCGATGAGCAGCGGTCTTTTCATCTCTTTATTTTTAAAATATTTCGCGAGCTTCGCGGCGTGGGTGGTCTTGCCTGCACCCTGCAATCCGCACATCATTATAACGCAGGGCGGCTTGTTCGGAAAATTTATCTTCGCGTTGCCGTCGCCCATCAGCGCTATCAGCTCTTCGTTTACTATCTTGATGACCTGCTGAGCGGGGGTAAGGCTGCTTAAGACCTCTTCTCCCACGCTGCGCTCGGTAACTTTATTTACAAAATCTTTAACTACTTTGTAGCTTACGTCAGCCTCGAGAAGCGCCATCTTGACTTCGCGCATGGCAGTCTTTACGTCCGCTTCGGTAAGCTTTCCGCGCGATTTAAGCTTTTTGAATACTCCTCCGAGTTTTTCTGAAAGTCCCTCGAATGCCATCTGCCGCGCCTCCTGTCTTTATTCATTGTAGTCCGAATTTTCGTACTCTTCGAGTTTACTGTCGAGATTTTCGAGCAGCGCTATCACCTTTTCGGCGATGTTTTTGCCAAACGTCACCTTGCGACATTCATCGAGCGCCTCCAGTGCCTGCGACTTGAATTCCAGCAGCTGATCTTTCTGCTGCTGCTGAGCCGCCGCCAGCCCCAGTGCGTTATCGTAGTGCCGCAGAGTTTCCTCGCTGCGTTTCAGCGCGTCGTGCACGCCCTGCCGCGAGATCTCGTACTGCTCGGCTATTTCGGAAAGCGAGAGGTCGTCGTTGTAATAAAGATCCATCATCTCGCGCTGGCGCTCGGTAAGCAGCGCGCCGTAAATATCAAGCAGCACGCCCATCTGCAAATTTTTTGCCATTTCCATATCTGCGCCAAGCCCCTTTCCGAAAAAGTATGTAAAGTCTGATCTCTTTACATCACGAAATATATTATATATCAAGTGAAACGCCTTGTCAAGCATTTTTGCAAAAACTCTAAAAAAATTTACAATTTGCATTGAAAACAGCTATAAATATATGGTATGATTATTCATATTATATAAAGTGTTAAATGGTATAAGTATGAGTAGAAGGATTTGATGGGGGTTAGGATTATTTATGTTGGAATTTGAGATCAAGAATGAAAAAGACTCCTTAAAGCTGCCGGCGCTCTCTTTCGGCACGGCAAGTTTCGAGCGCAGCGATTCAGACGAAGTTTATTTCGAGCTGCTCGATACATTTTATAAATGCGGCGGCAGGTGCATCGACACCGCGCGCGTATACTGTTCGTGGCTTGAGGAGGGGCTTGATTCCTCCGAGGGCGTTATTGGCAGATGGATGCGCGCCCGCGGCAACCGCGATGACATTATCCTTTGTACAAAGGGCGGCCACCCGCCGATCGGCGAGATGGAGCGTTCGCGCCTTTCACGCGCTGAGCTTGAGTACGATATTTCACGCTCGCTCGAAGTGCTGGGTACAGACCATATCGACGTGTATTTCGTTCACCGCGACGATGAGCGCATACCTGTTGAAGAGATAATGCCGATACTTAATGATTTTCACCGCAGCGGCAGAGCGCGCTTTCTCGGCGCTTCAAACTGGACGGCTGCCAGGATAGAGGCTGCGAACAAATTTGCGGTGGAAAACGGCATGGAGCCTTTCCGCGTCAGCCAGATAAATTACAGCTTGGCGCACAGCAGCACCGATACTTTCGGCGACCCTACCGTAGTCTGCATGAACCTGCGCGAGTTCAAATGGTACCAGCGCAACCAGTTCCCCGTGATGGCTTACTGCCCGCAGGCAAAGGGCTTTTTCGCGAAACTGGCGCGCGGCGAGTCGATGAAGAATCTGCCCGAAGGTCAGTTCACCAGCACCGCGAATCTTGCACGCCTTGCCCGCGTAAAACAGCTGAGTATGCAGGAAAACATACCCGCCGCAGTTATCCCGCTGGGCTACCTCAACAGCCAGCCTTTCTTCGTAAGCTCGGTTTTCGCCGCTTCAAAAGATTGGCAGATAGAGGAGAATATGCAGGCGCAGGATCTGAAATTTGATTACAAGACAATTGCGTTCCTCGAGAACATAATATGAAAATTTGAACATTAAAATGAAAAGCTGTACGCCCGAAAACGTACAGCTTTTTTGTATTACTGACGGTAGTCGCCGATTATGCGGACGATTATGTCGTGCAGCTTTTCGACCTTGTAATCACCGATTATCGGCTCGAGGTGAGAGTCGCCGATGCCCGAATCGTCGGTGAGGAAAACGTAGCTGCCGCCCGTGCAGATAGCCGCTCCGCGCGCGAAAAGTTCAGTATCGCGCTCAGTGTTTGAAGAAACTATCGGCACTAGGCGTATACCCTTTTTCGCCGCGTCCTTCACCGCCTGCGCTACCTCGTCGGAGTCCTCCGCGTGCGGGGGCGCGTCGAAGATCATGAACGCGATCTTTACCGAGTCGTTGCTCCACTTGCCGTTGCTCAGCGTTTCGTTCATTATCCTGCCGACCGCTTCGGGAATATCTCCGCCGCCGTCCGCGCTCTCAGCGTTTATCTGACTCTGCACGGTCGCGACGTCGTTGGTAAAATCGTTCAGCTTGGTGACGTAATCGTCGCCCTCGTCGCGGTAGAAATTAGCCGAGTAGTAAGTATCTTCTGTACCGACCTCTTTCGCGATCGCGCTGAATTCGCTCTGCAAAAAGAGCATTTCGTCGCTCATCGAGCCGGTAGTGTCAACTATGAACATTATTTCCGTCTTTTTGTAAAGCTCGTTGCCGCCTAGGGTAAGCTCGCACTCGGCGTAGTCGGAAACCTCGCTGCCGCCCTGCTCACCGCCGCTCGAATTTGCCTTGACTTCCGCACTCTGCGTTTTGCCCTCGGAATTTGTCGCTTCAACGCCCGCCGCGGTCTTGCCCTCTGGCGTGAAGAGGTACGCCCTGCCGTTTTTGTCGGTAACTGCGCTCCAAAGCAGCTCGTTGTCCTCGCCGAGCAGATTAACGGCAACGTTCGCCGCCGCCTCGCCCGACTCGTTTTTCACAGTAACTGCAACTCTTCCGCGCGGGTCGATGCCGTAGCTCGGGAAGCTGATCGTGCCCGAATTTACGAGATTCATGAGGAAGCCCCAGTTGTCGTTGTCGCGCCACTCGCCCGCCGTAAGCTGACCCGCTTCGGGCATGGCGGAGTTGGTCTGCGCGCCGCCCTCGCCTTCGACTGCAGATTTTTTAACGTCCCCAGCGTCGCCCGCTAGTTCGCCTGTTTCTCCTTTGTATACGCCGTCTTCGGCTTCCATCGCGGCCTCTGCGTCGCCCGCGTCAGTTTTGTCAGCTCTCTCAGCTTCAGTCACGCCCGCAGACGCTTTTGCCGACCCGCCTGCCGTGCCTGCCGACCTGCCGCTCGAAGCTGCCGACCCATCGCCGCAGGAAACGGCGCACATTGCTATGGAAATTGCTGCTATCATTGATATTATATTTCCGGTATTTTTCATGGTAAACGCCTCCTTTACCTATATAGACGTATTTTTCGGCGGGGATATTACATGGGCGGAGAAAAAAATTGCAAAGAATCTGCGCCATTCTTTCTGCAACAAAAAAATTAACAATTTGTGACTTTAAAACTGCTCTGAAATGTGGTATAATAATTAAGGTATATAGAGTGAAGTTATTAGAAACGGAGATTTTATTGATGAGCGAATTTGATATACTCAAAAGAAAAGCGCTGGAAAAGTATTTTTCAGGACTTAACGATATGCAGCGTAAAGCCGTTTTCAAGGTGCACGGCCCTCTGCTGATACTCGCGGGCGCGGGCAGCGGAAAAACTACTGTGCTGATAAACCGCATCGCGAATATGATCTACTTCGGCGACGCTTATACATACGAGGATACCCGCGAGCATACCCCCGCGGAGCTTGATTTCCTGCGCGCTTACGCCGCGGGCGATGTCGACGAAGCGGGCGAGCTTTCGCAGATAGTTTCCCACGGCTGTATCGTCCCTTGGAACATACTGGCTATCACGTTTACGAATAAGGCAGCGAACGAGCTGAAAGACAGGCTTGAACGTATGCTCGGCGAGCAAGGCGTAGGCGTTACGGCGGCTACTTTCCACTCCGCCTGCGCACGCATACTCCGCCGCGAGTGCGAACGCCTAGGTTATAAGCCATCGTTCACCATCTACGATACCGACGACTGCCTGCGCCTTATAAAGCAGGCGCTCAAAGAGCTGGATATTTCGGATAAGATATTCCCGCCGCGCGCTATGCTCTCGGCGATCTCGGCGCAGAAAAACAAGATGATCTCGCCCGATAAGTATTACGAGATGTATAAAAACGAATTCCGCGAGCGAGAGATAGCTAAGATCTACAAGCTTTACAACAGCCGCCTTTTTGAGGCGAACGCTATGGATTTCGACGACCTGCTCTGCAACGTTGTGAAGCTTTTTGAGGAGAACGACGATGTGCTCTTGCATTATCAGAACCTCTACAAATACATTCTTGTTGACGAGTATCAGGATACAAATACCGTGCAGTTCCGCCTGATAGACCTGCTAGCGGCGCGCCACAATAACCTCTGCGTTGTCGGCGATGACGACCAGAGCATCTACAAATTCCGCGGAGCTACCATCGAAAATATACTTTCGTTTGAAAAGACTTTCGACTGCGACCCCGATACCGACGTTATCCGCTTGGAGCAGAATTACCGCTCTACGCAGAACATACTTACTACCGCAAATGTGCTCATCGGCAACAATCAGGGCAGAAAGGGCAAGAACCTTTGGACAGACCTCGGCGAGGGCGAAAAGGTGGTAGTTTACAACGCGCTGAATGAACGCAGCGAGGCGCGCTTTATTGCCGAAACGATAAAGAAAAATGTGGAAGCGGGCATGAAATACCGCGACCATGCCGTGCTCTACCGCATGAACGCTCAGTCGAACATAATCGAGCAGGTGTTCGTCCGTGAGGGCATACCTTATGTGGTTTTCGGCGGTCAGAAGTTCTACGAGCGCAAGGAGATAAAGGACATCATAGCCTACCTCGCAGTTATCAACAACCGCACCGATACGCTGCGCCTGCGCCGCATAATCAACGAGCCTAAGCGCGGTATAGGCGACGCTACCGCCGCTGCGGTGGAGCAGATAGCCTCAGACCTCGGCGTTGGCCCGCTGGAGGTAATGCGCGACAGTGCAAGCTACGCGCCCATCGCGAAAAAGAGCAAAGCGCTCACCGGTTTTTACGAACTGATAGAAACTCTCGACGACCTCTCGCAGGAGATGAAGCCCTCAGAGCTGCTGACCGAAGTGCTCGAGCGCTCGGGCTACGGTGAGATGCTGCGCAAGCACGGCGACGAGGGGCTGACCCGACTGGAAAACATCGCCGAGCTGCGGTCTACTATGGTGAACTATGAGGAGAACGTGGAAGAGCCTACCATAGAGGGCTTTCTCGAAGAGATCTCGCTGTATACAGATATTGACAAGTATGACGAGAGCGAGGATTACGCTGCGCTCATGACGATACATTCTTCAAAGGGCTTGGAGTTTGACTGCGTTTTCATACCCGGCATGGAGGAAAACGTGTTCCCCTCCGCGCGCTCTAGCGACAACCCCGAGGACCTCGAGGAAGAGCGCAGGCTCGCTTACGTTGCGATAACCCGTGCGCGCAAAAAGCTGTACCTTATGCACTCGACTATGCGTATGCTCTACGGCAGAACGGGCGTGAACCGCCCCTCGCGCTTCTTGGCTGAGCTGCCCGAGGAGAACACCGAGCACATCAAGGAAGAGAGCAAACTCTCGTCCGAAGCGCGCAAACGCCCGCAGAAGCCCGACTATTCTCACGAAGCGAGCGACGTTTTGGCACGCCGCAAAAGCTCTATCGAGCACACCGGCGAAAGCGGAAGCTTTAAGGCTGGCGACAGGCTTCGTCACCCGAAATTCGGCGACGGAACAGTGCTTTCGGCGGAAAACATGGGCAACACCGTGCTGCTGGAAGTAGCTTTCGACGAGTGCGGAACTAAAAAGATAATGCCTTTCAAAAACGTCAAAAAGATATGACGCTTGGCGAATAAAGAATATCTCTGCCGCAGGTGCGCGAAAAGGCGCGAAAACCCTGCGGCAGATTTTTAATAATATGTGAACTTTGCGAAAAAGCTATTTACTTAAAAGCTTTGGTGTGATAAAATATAGATGTGATTTAGCGCTTTAATACATGATTTGATGTGTGTTATTATAGAAAGGTGAACTTAGCAATGAGGGAAAAACTAGAGATTAAAAATTTGAACGAGCTTTACAAGGCTATACTTTGTCTGGAAACTGAGGAGGAGTGCGCGCTTTTCTTCAAAGACCTCTGCACTATACCCGAACTGAAATCGCTCTCGCAGCGCTTTCAGGTGGCTAAGCTGCTTACGGGCAGCCACGTTTACAGCGATATTGTAAAGGAAACGGGCGCTTCCACAGCTACCATCAGCCGCGTCAACCGCTCGCTGACATACGACGGTACGGGCGGCTACAGCATAGTTTTTGACAGAATGAAGGATAAAAAGTAATGGCAGCTTACGGCAGCTTTGCATATTTTTACGACAAGCTCCAGCATGGCGTGGATTACGAAGGCATGGCTCGGCAGATAGACGCTTACGTCGAAAAATTCGGCGGCAGGCGCGGGATACTGCTTGACGCGGCCTGCGGCACGGGAACTCTCTGCGAAAAGCTTGCGGCGGCGGTTCCAGAAATTCAATTTCTTTTTGAATTTCTTTT